>Ga0214542_1000387_pt1 | contig 77233 bp, 40 predicted proteins | sample CNSS1metaG_FD_160096 | JGI IMG/M metagenome (GOLD analysis project Ga0214542, IMG submission 160096) | Root nodule microbial communities from cowpea collected in UCLA plant growth center, Los Angeles, California, USA - CNSS1 | ecosystem: Host-associated > Plants > Roots > Nodule | place: USA...
ATATATGTTCTAATATATATATATATATATATATATATATATATATATATATATATATATATATATATATATATATATATATATATATTTGTGTTGGATTCCACCTTGCAGTAACTGGTGCATATTTTAAATGACAAGTTGAAATATTAAATATTGTGTCATTTTCTGAAAATATCAAAGTGTGAGTTGGTGATGGAAGTGGAATGCAGCATCATGTGAAATCTTATGAGTGTGTCACGGAAACTCCTAATAAGACAAACACGTGAAGCTGTTTGAACAATTTGCAGAAGATGATCATAAAGATAGTTTCTGCATGAGATCAAAGATATACACACACCACAAATATTAATATTTTGTAGCTTTTTTTTATAACACTATGCACCACACAAATCACCTACCCACAAATATAATAAGGGGTTCTTATCATTTTAATATTCAGTACTTGTTATCAGTGATAGAATACATGGAGAGATTGAACTATCTTCTAGAAAAGAGCTATATTTGGTTAAAAGAATTGAGAAGAAGCTATTTGCATGTCTGTGAAAAAAAGTGATTATGAAAAACACAAAATGTCTAATGGACTTTTAATTACATATCCATTTTTGTAATAATATATAAAGAGATGTTTCTTTTCAGTTTATATATTTTATATTTTTAATTTTATTAAGGTTAAAAAAATTTCAATTTTACCTCTTGTTATAAGATTTGTTTAATATATTTTTGTTATTGTCATTTTTTGTTTATTTCAGACTTAACCTTTTATCTTTATTGGACAGCTATTTGGATTTTTCAATATTATTAGGGTAGTTAAAACACTTATAAATATTCTTTTTTTCAAATTCTAAATATGTTTTCGATCATCTAATTGATTTTATTTATCTTAATGTTGTTTAATAAGGAAACCAAGAATAAAAATTTATATATTTATAAATATCATTTGCTTAAGTTATATCAGAAGTTCTAAATGATCAAACATCAAACCAACTTACTTCTTGAAAGAAGTAAAATGAAAACCTAATTATTTAAACCACCATTATACATCTCTTAAAAAATAACAGCAATTAATATTCATCACACCACCACCAGCTTTTCCCAACATGTATCATACAAGATTTTTAAAGAGTAAAAATTTTAAAATTTATAACATAGTTTTATATGATCTAATATAATTCTATACAATTTAATTATATAATATTGTATAAAATTATATTAAACCATTCTCAATTACCATATTTTTAAATTTTAATTTCTCATATTATTATTAATTATATTAAGCTCATTATTTATTTTATAATTTCATATTACATCATATTATTTATTTTTAATTTACTCCTTCAATAATATACTCACAAATTCGAGCCCTTTTCCTTCAAGAATATCTTTCCAATCACTTTTACCCTGTTGCATCCATTCCAGGTTCAGGTCTTTCTCCTAAGACTCCCCTATAAGTATTCATAATAGCAATAAAATATTTTTAAACCTTTTACAAACTAAATCAACTTATATAACAGGATTTTAAAAAAGTTAAAAACGAAAACTTTACAAAAGTACGAAAATATTGGTTGTATTGTGGAATTCCACAGCTCACTAAGCTTCTACATAATCGAGAATCTAAGACAAATTCAATCTATGCAATAGGAGCTGGTCTATAATTTCCCTGCACCTGTATAACTATCAGCAGCCATTGCAGTATGTCTTTAATATTAAAATTTCATTCTTTTTGCTGGTCCTTGATCAATTATAGGATCAGCAGTAGGAGCTTGTGTTTCTGCTGCTTCCTGAGTTTCGGTGCCTTTCTCTGCTTCACCTGTAGGAGGAGGTACATACCCTTCTGGAAATGGTGGTGGAGGTGGAGCTGGTGGTAACTGCACCAGGAAGCAAGTTAGTACTCATTTCTCACCAATAATAAAGGATGAGAGAAGAATGAAATAAATTTCCAACACTGATAAAATTTATCAATCAATACACAACTATTTGTTTAAATTAGTTAATTTGTGACTCGGCAAAAACCTCTTATGTGTGCATCACCTCATAAGAACCAGATCTCTTAATATGGCAATACAACACAGCAAACAGGGAAGGAATAGTTTTAGGTTCTGCAAGTAAATTATCCACGTTATTTATCAAGCATTCTATTTTTCTTATGAATAGATCCAATCTCATTGCAATAGAAAGGAAATAAGAATTTCATGTTTTTCCTAGTTAGAAAAGCCCCATTGATGACACTTCTCTCCAGTCCCCGAGAAATGCAAGAATAAAGACTTTAATAATATGATCACGGTGTTACCCATGAATGAAAGCGATGATACTTTAGCTCTCTTGGTTTGTGCAGCTAATGCCACCCACCCCCTAATTATTCAAATTAAGTGCATTTGGCTTCTCAATATAATATCTTTTGATATAATACACAGACTGTTTTTCGACAGGACAAATACTCAGAACTGATTGGGCGTATATTTAAGACAGAGATTTTATTTCAACCCCTGTCCCATTTTTTATACACAAAAATATTACCAGTAATTTTAATAGTTTTTGTACATAGTTTTTTTTATGAGGAAACAAACATGTGAAAGATGTACTTTTTCAACTTACCTTGCGTTGCAAGGATGCAAGAATATGATCCACACGCTTAACTTCCTTTATGTCAATCGTCTCCTTAGCAGTCTTTGACTCCACCAATGCAGTCTCATTTTCAGAATCCACTGACCCAGCTAGAAGAATCACAATTCAGTTCATGTGTACAGAAGTATGAAATATAACAGTTGTATGATTAAACTGCCAAAACATGTCTCTTACAAGCAGGCAGAACATATGTAAGGGGGAAAAAATGCGTATGAAAAATTAGATGGTAAAATAGTAGTGGCACAATCTCCTGGTGCTTTAAAGTTGCAACAGTGGCACACTGATATTAATCGTTGCTTAGATGATACTAGGGGTGGTAAAAAGAATTGAATAATTGAACCAAACAGAATTATACCAGGAATAACTGAACCTAATATAAAAAGCACAGGACCGAAATGCACCTTTGGAACAGATTCTACAACCCGAACTGGCTTCATATTGTAATTCAGTGCACCATAACTCATGTTTTAACAAAGTTTAAAGCATTTCAGTGTTTCTCTCTCAAGTTGACCTGCTTGAGCTCTTTATCCCCAAATTTACAACAACCCTAATTCCCAAATCAAGCCACCCAAAGAACCCTAATCTCATGGAATCGTCAGCAAATCTTTCTCAGCCTAAATCAACCCTTAATGAGGATGCAGGTTTGGATGCTTTCTGAACTAGACAACTTTAGTGATGAAATGTATATTAAGACAAAAATTTCAAAATATCTGGCAACTGCCAAGACTGCAAGGTTTATCACTACGGTACTTTTACCACACTTCAAAAGCACTAAAGAATTCTATTCTTCGGGTCCCCTGCATTTGATACATGAACCAGAAATTCTTATATGGCCAGACTATTATGGTAATCGTGATAGCATACTAGATGACATTGTAGAACGAGCAAATGCAGCCCCTGGTTGATATGATGTCTCATGCAAACCATACTGAGCATAAAAGTTGGTGTTAACTATCCAATCCAATCCAATTCGACACAATTGAAACTATATTGATTTTTCAAATGAAAAATAGTTCCTCTTTTGACATACATGCTTCATTTCGTGTATGTACTTCTCTTCACTATAGCCGTAAAACTTTAATAACAAGATACTTGAAACACTATCCAGCTTTTGCAACATTGCTGTGAGCAACAATCTCCCACAAAGAAAAAAAAAAAACAACCATAGTCTGCACTTACCATATCCAATCTTCTCCAACTTGGAGGCAGCTGTAGTAAATGCCTTTTGTATGTAATAAAGGGCCCTTCCCTGCAAGAGCAATTACAAAACCAGTATTAGACACCAAATGTCTCCCATAATAAAGAAATTTGACTAAAATAAAAACTAGTAAATTGTACAAAAATGTTATGTTTCACGACTGAAAAGGATTTTCTCTAATTTTCAGAATGATATAGGATAGCCAACCACGAGTACTCCTCTTGTCCAGAGTACTACTTCGATTAACAAACAAATCTAAAATACTCCTCTAGATGGAGAGATATTCTCAGAAAAAGAAATCACCAATCATGCAAAAAGTCTAAATAGCATAAAACACCCCCTAAAGAGAAATCATAACTCAAAGGTAATAACTAAACCCTAGATAAATCATTATTTTAGTGAAGTAATAACACGATCCAAGATAAACCTTTATTAGATACGCTGCACAAAAAGGAAAAGAAAAATTTTAAACCCCCACAATATAATAAAAGATCTCTCAAGTTTCTATTGATAAATACCATAACTCTCCTTCAACATGTTCCTCCTCCATTCTACATCACACACGATCACAAACATCCATTTCTTCTTACTGTCATGCAAGCAAGCTATTCACAGAAAAGAATCCTCCCTAACCTAAAAACAGTAGAAAACATGTAACACACAGAGCAAGAACTCACAATTCTGGCAGCAAAAACATTGCAGAGTTGCGGAGCCTGGTATATGGAACCATCGAGGACGTAGTAGGCGAGCATAGGCGTAACTTTGTCGGGGCTATCTCTCTTCTGCTTGCGAATAACAAACAGGTGCGGCTCCATAACTTCGCTGAGCATATACTCCGTCCCCGTCATTTTCCTGAACAGCACAACTACTATTATTCGATTATTACAATCCACCAAACCTAAAAGCGTATTGAAAAGAAGGAAGGAGAAGGGAATTAGGGTTTTGCATACGAGAGTTGAGAGAGGTCGAGGGGGTGAACGGAGCGCATACGGAGTTGCTCGTTGTTGCAAGTCCAATCATAGAAAGGGGAAAGGGCAAAGTAATCGAAGACAAGGTTGCGATCGAGAGGGAAGCTGTTGAGCCAGAGCTGGTCTCGGAAACATATTCCTGTCATATCAGTCCCCGGAGGCGGCGGCGCTCCTCCTCCCTCCAGCATTTGGTTTCCCGGTGCTGTCGCCATCTTCCACTTCCAATTTCCGAACTGCTTTCTAACGTTTTCTCGTTCACTCCGCTGGCAGCACAGAACAGCTTTCGGAGAAACTGTGGTTAGTTAGGGACGGTGAAAAATACAAACCAATTGCCCCAACTTCCCAAATCAAAACACCAACGACACACCAAATGCAAACATGTGGACTGGCCCGCATATTTGGGAAATCATAACTTAAAAAAAAATCCTGAACATCATAATTTTAATATTTGGAGCATAAAACAAGTTCCCTCCCTTGATGTGTCAATACATATTCAGCATGATGAGAATGAGATGCAATTAGTATGAATTCAGTATGTGTTGATTGCAGTGTCAATCACTCTTACACAACATGAAACTAAAAACTGAGAAAAATAGAACAGAGTACTGAATAGAAGAAATTGGGGAAAAAAAACTGAACATAGTAGCCTATTTTTATTTTCTCACTGCTAGCACTATCATTATTAAATCACATTGGTTCTCTCATTTTATCTCCTTTCGAAGGGATTCTCACAAATCACCACAGAAACCTCAAAATCATATGGCATGGAGCTCAGAGAACCTGAAGAGTTACGTGTTGGACCTAACTCTTGGATAATAAGACACGCCTTACAAGGTTTTAATAGGCGCAACTAGAAACTGAACCTTTGAAACTCACATTCAATAAAATACTAGAAAATTAATGGAAAGTACATTTCCGATTGGGTTAATGCCCAAAACTTAGCATTGTAAAATACCTTATCTTTCACCTTGAATCTTAGTAAACCTGGTCCCTCTGAGAAGAGTGTTCAATCTGGAAGTTTGAGACAGTGAAATGAAAGGGAATATGAGATGGCGAAAAGGAGTATGAAGAAGAAGAAGAAGAAGGAGCAAACGACTTACGTGACTGTGATTGCGGTGGGGTGCGAGATGTAGAGTGTTGGATGAATGTGCTCTTAGTGCGAGGATAGAGCGTTCTTCGCAAAGAGCTCTGTTGTTTTTGCTCTTAAAATCACATAGAAATTCAAGGAAAATATGAAGGCTAATTCTTGATGCTCGCCAACAATGGTTTGATTCATGATTTTTGTGTTGCGAAACGGACATGTAAATCAAAGATTGAAACAATTAGGGTTTTTTGAATGACAAGGTAACAATGGTTTTGTTTACCGTTGGAAAGGTTAAGTCGAGAGGAGGAGGAGCCGATCGCGCGCTTTTGGCCGCAAGTGAGTTCCTGAATTTTATGCTGTGTACCACATTTCAAATGGGATTAGGTTAAGTTTGGATTCTTCAGTAAAATAAATGAAAAATTGGATATGTTAAATGGTAATATAATAAATTAATTTTATTAATAAATGTTACGTTATAATTATTAATATAATTTATAATAACAAGAGTTCTTTCCATTCGGTTCTTGCGGTTTCCCATATACGGAACCATATCTCCATCACTCTTGAAATGGAGAATGTCCAATACTCTACATGGATGGAACTTTTTAAAATTACCGCACATACTTATAAGGTTCTTCATCATATTATTCCTCCTGCCAATGGCAAAGAGAAGGTACCTGTGACTAAGGATGAAAAGGAATTATGGTCGACTCTTGATGCTACGGTTCTTTCCTGGTTTATGCAACCATCTCCAATGACATGTTGTATACGATTATTGAACCTAATGCCACGACCATGGATGCTTGGAATAGGTTGCGAGATGCTTTCTAAGACAACAAACGTTTGTGTGGTAACTCTTGAGATTGAATTCTCCAATACTAAGATGGAGAATTTTCTGAATGCTTCGGTATATTGTCAACGTCTCAAGTCCCTTGCTGATCAGTTGAAGAATGTTGGAGCACCGGTGTCGAAGAGTCGCCTCGTCATTCAACTTGTTTCGGTCTCACAAGTGCATATCGCGATGTAGGGACGTTAATTCGGCAGAGTGATCCCCTGCCTCCCTTTTATCAGGCTCCATAGATGCTCACACTTGATGCTCACACTTTTTGAGTAGGGATAGTAACGTGGGCCGGCTCGGCCCGTTTAGACTTAACCCGTCCCGTTCTGCACAATTTATATGGACTGCAATCACTGACGCGCCTTGTCCCGCACTTGGTCGACGGGCTGACCCATTTTTTTTTTTTTAATTTTTATGATAAAACTTTCAATGTTTAAAAATTGCGAAACTTTAAGAAATTCACAAAATTAAGTAAAGACTTTGGGGAGTTGGATGATAAATTGATAATTCAACATTTTCATCATATTCATATTCATACTATGACATACACAATGTATTCTTTAAATTTTAGCACATTAAAAAATACATAATATTTGTCTTTTCCTGTTATACAAGAATTTGAAACGTTAATACAAGAGTACATAAAAAAAGTTATTAATATACACAAGTGCAAGCCTGCGGGCTCACTACCCTAATCCACCCACGTTTTTTCGTGAGCCTGCGGGGCCGGGCCCTAATTACCACCCGTACACTTGAGGAAGCCGAATTAACAAAGGAGGTTGCCACAAGATCGAAGTCGACAATGGTGGCTACCTCCTAGGCCATTTATGACTCAAATTCCTCACATTCAGACCAACTACACCACTCGTAGTACTATGGGAAGCCATCTAGATATCGCAAGAATTCTGGAAAAAATTCGGTGGCGACAATGGTGGTCCACAACAGTCTGGTGGGAGTCCACAATAGGGGTCTTCACCTTGGCCGTCTGGTGGATGCCTCAATGGACTCCTCCATGCCCATAACCAAACCAAGGGTGGGCCTGGGGTCCAACACCACAGAGACAGCAACAACAGCCCGACGTCACAACCACAATAGGCTTACATGGCCTCTCAAAATGGGCAATCCGTTCTTACTGGTCTAGATCCCGTGAACCCAAACATCGCCAACCCACACTTCCCTTCACCACCACCCGCCTTTCCTTCCCTTAGCCTATCCTCTTCTCCTATCTCCACACCAATGGACTAAATAGTACCTTCCCCCTCATATTCTCATCCAACCGCCTCGTCTGTTCACAAGAAGCCAAATGGGCATTTTTAAGCCAAACAAGAGATATTATGATGAATATGGCTTAGCCACTTCAGTTACCCGATCTCTATTACCTCATAACCCAGTTACGGCTCTTTGTGATCCCAATTGGAAAATGGGCATGGATGATGAATATGATACTCTTATTAAAGACGTGGGAGTTGGTGCCCCGTCCACCTAATGTTAATGTAATTCGGTTTATGTGGATTTTTACTCAAAAAGAGAAATCTAACTGTGTGTTTGAGAGGCGTAAGGCCCATCTTGTAGGTAAAAGGAAAACTTAGCAGGTTGACATTGATTATGGAGAAACTTTTAGCCCAGTAGTGAAACTGGCTACGATTCGCACTGTTCTTTCTATTTCTCTTTCAAAGGCATGGCCTATTCATAAGTTGGACATAAAAAATGCTTTTCTTCATGGTGAGCTACAAGAAACAGTTTATATGCATCAACCATTGAGGTATCGTGACCGTACTCATCTAGATTATGTGTGTCGTTTGCGTAAGTCCAAAAACTGCATATGACTTAGTGAAGGAATACAAAGACAAAACCAATAAAAGTTTCTCGGAGTAGAAGGCTCGATCTCAACAGAATTTGTGATTACCTTCCTCTAACAGGTTTTGAATAAATTTACATGAAAGCAAACTCATATAATATAAATGGAAAGTATAAAATGATCAAACTAATAAACAACATATGAAGAATTAATGTATTTTTGAGTAACATATACGTAATACTAAAATTTTCATTTGGATTATTTTGTAACCTTAACAAAAACAAATATGGAAAGATAAGTTCTTTAAGTTAAGAGAACATCCATTAGAGGATGGATTGGGTTTTTACTACTATTTTTCATGATAAATTTCTTTCATATAATTCCATATAATTCAAATTTTAAAAATTTTCTAACTATAGTGTTACTTCTTCTGTCCTAACAATAACAAGCCTACATGAGTGGTAGATTTCTGCTATAAACCACGTATTGAGATGTACAAATTTATCCGCTATAAACTACGCACAAAGGCACACAAATCTAATCTTCTATAAGCCACACACTAAGATAAACAAATTTAATCTGCTATGAACCACACATTAAGACGCACATATATAATTTGCTATAAACCACGCGCTGAGGTGCACATATTTAAGTTGTTATAAACCACGCACTGAAGTGCACGAATTTAATCTGCTATGAACCAGGCATTAAGGCGAACAAATTTAATCTTCTATATATCATCATAGAATTTACAAGTCCAGTTTATAGGAAAACCTAGTAGAATTGAGCGACTCAGAGCCACGAATAAAGTTTCTCAAAGTAAAAGACTTGGCCTCAAGAATATTCATGATCACCTTGAATCCGACCCATGTGACTCTTTTGGAGGTATTAACACTAGATCCAAAGTTTTTATACTCCTTGTACAATAAGGTCTTAAGACCAAAATTAGTGTGAATTATATTAGTCATAGAACATTCCATGATTACAATCCTGGAATAATTCTTTCAAGACCTCCCATAATATGTTTGCTTTTTTTTTCACGGCTTTAAACTTGCTACAATTTTGGATTACAAATCCATGTAGGTCGTTCTCATCTTCTCTTCCTTGGACAGTTATATCATTTTCTTGGCTCATGAGAAGAATTATCACTTGGATGTCACATTCTTGTCACACCACTTGTGTTGTGTTTCCAAAGATAAAATCTATTGTGTTGTCGATTAGACACCACAAAAATATGATTACCATGCATGAAGTAAAGAGTATCTTGATATGCAAGCATCTCGTAGTAGTAAAATGCTTGGAAAATCCCTTTTAGTGTTAGGGTGATGGCTTAGTTGTATGTTTGAATGTCCTGCTGAATTTTAGAATGTAATGTTACTGAGTAGGAAATTTGTAATTTGAACAACTGTATCACCAAGACAAGGGGTAAACTTTAAAATTGTTTATTTTCGTTCAAGAAACATGTTTAACCATGCAAAGTCACAGGTAAATAAATTAAAACAAATGATATCATTACTTTCAAAGACACACAAATTTATGCGCTATAAACCACACACAGAGACGCACAAAATTAATCTGCTATGAACCACACGCTAAGGCTGACAAATTTAATCTGCTATGACCTATGCACTAAGGCACAAACATTTAATTTGCTATAAACCACACATTGAGGTGCATAAATTTAATCTGATACAAACCACACATTGAAGTGCATTAATTTAATCTGCGATGGACCAAACATTAAGGTGGACGAATTTAATTCGCTATGTATTATCATAGAATTTACAAGTCCAGATTATATGGGAATCCAAGAGAATTGAGTCATCCGGAGACGTTAATAAAAGTATGTTGAAGTGAAATGCTCGACCTCGGCAGGATTTGTGATTATCTTCCTTCCATGTGAACCTTTTGGAGGTATTACCAACTCCAAAGTTTTTATACTCCGTATAGAATAGGGTGTTAGGACCAACACTAGTGCCTTCCCACTCAAACCGTTCAACTGACTGAATTATATCACTAATAGGATTTTCCATAATCACAATCTTGGAATAATTCTTCCATGGGCTCCCTAGACATTTTTGGAAATTCTGTTTCACAGCTTTAAACTCAAGAGTGGGACCAATCCTACAGTTTTGGATTATAATGTCACCTAAATCGTCCTGCTCTTTTATTCTTGGTAGTCAAAAGGTTGTCTTGGCCCAAGAGAGGAATTCTCACTTGGATGTCACAATCTTGTAACAACACTTATGCTGTATTCCAAAAGATAAAAATCTATTGTGTCTTTGATTTGACACTTCACAAAAAATGTGATGTGTACTCTATATGACGTAAAAAGTGTCATGACATCCAAGCATCTCACAAGTGTAAAATGCTGAGAAAATCCCTTTGCTTTTAGGGCGATGACTTGTTTGTTTGAAGGTCCTGTTGAATTATGGGATGTAGAATGTAGTATGTGTTGTTTTGAATAAATTTACATGAAAGTAAACTTAGATAAAAGGAAAGTATAAAATGATCAAACTAACAAACAACATACGAAGAATTAATGTATAATGTATATTTTGAGTAACCTATACGTAATACTAAAATTTTCATTTAGATTTTTTAGTAACCTTAAGAAAAATAGACGTGGAAAGATAAGTTCTTTAAGTTAAGAGAACTTCCATTAGATGATGGATTGGGTTTGTACGATTACTTTCCAGGAAATCTTTCTTTCATATAATTCCATATAGTTTAATTTTTAAAATTTTCTAATTATAGTCTTAGTTCTTCTTTCCTAACAATAACAAGATTACATGAGTGGTATATTTTCACTATAAACCACGCATAAAAACGCACAAATTTATTTGCTAAAAATACGCACGGAGGCACATAAATTTAATTTGCTATGAACCACACACTAAGGCAAACAAATTTAATCTGCTATAAACCACACACTGAGGCGCACAAATTTAATTTGCTATAAACCACACCCTGAGGTACACAGATTTAATCCGCTATAAATCATGCACTAAAGCACACGAATTTAATTCGCCATGAATCAGGTATTAAGGCCGATGAATTTAATGCACTACATATCATCATAGAATGTACAAGTTCAGTTTATAAGGAAATCCAGTAGAATTGAGCAACTCGGAACCATGAATAAAGTTTCTCAAAGTAAAAGAATCAACCTAAACAACATTCATGATTACCTTGAATCTGTCCGATGTGACTCTTTTAGAGGTATTAACACCATGTCCAAAGTTTTTATACTCCTTATAGAATAAGGGGCTAAGACCAAAACTGGTGTCCTCCCACTCAAACCAGTTAGTTGGGTGAATTATATTAGTCATAGAACTTTTCATGATTACAATCTTGGAATAATTCTTGAAGGACCTCCCAAAATATGTTAGGAAATTTTGTTTCACGACTTCAAACTCAGGAGTCACACCAATCCTACAATTTTGGATTACAATGACACTTAGATTGTTCTCATCTTCTCTTCCTAATGTTTTGATGGCTCAAGAGTGGAATTATCACTTGGATGTCACAATCTTGTAACATCACTTGTGTTGTGTTCCAAAGATAAAATATATTGTGTCGTCGATTAGACACTTCACAAAAAAAGTGATTACCTTGCATGAAGTAAAGAGTGTCTTGATATCCAAGCATCTCCCAGATGTAAAATGTTAAAAAAATTCCTTTTATGGCTAGGGCGATGACTTGTATATTTGAAGGACTTGGTCAATTTTGAAATATAATGTTATTGGTCAGGAAACATGTAGTTTGAACAATTGTACCACCCATCAAAACAAGAGGTTAACTTTAAAATTTTTTATTTTCTTTCAATAAACATTTTTAACCATGCAGGGTCACAGTTAAATAGATTAAAACAAATTATTACTTTCAAAGGCCATATATCATCATAGCTTGTAAGTAGACATGCAAAATCTCATCTTGGCAGTTTCCAAGGTTTTGAGACCATCACGCGTGTTTTTAGTTGCGGTAACGATGGTGATGCCACTTCCATCCCAAACCAAAAAAAGGTTAGTCTTATTAAAAGGAACTACCGTATTCTTCTCATATGTTCCATGCTTAATTTTTATAATAAATCCGCTGATACTTAACACCAAAGCAGCTTTGATAGCTTTATAGAAAGTAGTGAAACTACCATAACCTACCAGGCTTAAGCCTTTGAGGCGAAGTAGTGTAGGGGTCTCACGACTTAGTGTGAAGAAATTGTGGCATCCTACGCAAGATTTCCACAATAAACCACGCACTGAGATCATAAAATTTATCTGCTATAAACCATGCACAGACCTACACAAAGACACACATATTTGATCTGTTATGAACCACACGGTTAAACAGACAAATTTAATCTATTATGCCCTACACACTAAGGCGTACATATTTAATTTGCTATAAACCACACAATAAGGTGCACAAATTTTATCCGCCAAAAATCACACACTGAAGCACACAAATTTAATTCGCGATAAACCAGGCATTTAGGCGGACTGATTTAATCCGCTATATATCATCATAGAATTTACAAGTCCAGATTATAAGGGAATCTAGTAAAATTGAGCCACTCGGAGATTTTAATAAAAGTTTCTCGAAGTAAAAGGCTCGGGTTTAGCAGGATTTGTGATTAACTTCTTTTAGGTTTGGTGGATTGTAATAATCGAATAATAGCAATTGTGATGTGTAGGAAAATGACGGGGACGGAGTATATGCTTAGCGAAGTTATGGAGCCGCACCTGTTTGTTATTCGCAAGCAGAAGAGAGATAGCCCCAACAAAGTTATGCCTATGCTCGCCTACTACGTCCTCGATGGTTCCATAAATCACGCTCTAAGACGCATAAAATTTATCTACTATAAACCACACATAGAGGTACACAAATTTAATCTACTATGAACCACACACTAAGATAGACAAATTTATTCTGCTATGAACCACACACTAAGGCACACATATTTAATTTGCTATAAACCCTAAACTGAGGTGCACGAATTTAATCCGCTATAAATCACGCACTGAAGCACACAAATATAATTTACGATGAACCATGCATTAAAGTGGACAAATTTAATCCGCTATTTATCATCATAGAATTTACAAGTCCAAATTATAAGGGAATCCAGTACGATTGAGCCACTTAAAGACATTAATAAAAGTTTCACGAAGTAAAAGGCTCGGGTTTAAAAGGATATTTGATTACCTTCCTCCTATGTGACTCTTTTGGAGGTATCACCAACTCTAAAGTTTTTATACTCCAGATAGAATAAGGTGTTAAGACCAACACTAGTACCTTCCCACTCAAACCATTCAGCTGACTGAATTATATCACTCATAGAATTTTCCATAATTACAATCTTGGAATAATTCTTCCAAGGCCTTCCTAGATATGTTTGGAAATTCAGTTTCACAGCTTCAAACTCGGGAGTGACATTATTCCTACAGTTTTGGATTATAATGTCACCTAAATTGTCCTCAACTTCTATTCTTTGGGAAGTTATAAGGTTGTCCTGTCGAGGACGAGGAATTATCACTTGGATGTCACAATCTTTTAGCACCACTTGTATTGTATTATATTCCCATGGATAAAATTTATCATGTCGATTAGACATTTCACAAAAAAATGATTACCATGCATGAAGTAAAGAGTGTATTGATATTCAAGCATCTCGCAGTTGTAAAATGCTTAAAAAATCTCTTTTACTACTAGGGTGATGACTTGTATGTGTGAAGGTCTTGCTGGGATGATTACCCTGTTTGAATAAGTATACCACCAAGACAAGAGGTTAACTTCAAAATTGTTTATTTTCTTTCAAAAAACATGTTTAACCATTCAAAGTCACGGTTAAATAAATTAAAACAAATGATACCATCACTTTCAAAAGTCATATCCCCGTAGCTTGCAATTTAACGGTGATGTCACTTCCATCCCAAACCAAAAAAAGGTTAGTCTTGTTAAAAGGAACTACCATATTCTTCTTATATGTTCCAACTTTGATTCTTATAATAAATCTGTTGGAACTTAACACCAGGGCAGCTTTCATGGCTTCATAGTGAAACTACCACATCCTCTCAGGCTCGATCCTTTGAGGCAAAGTAGTGTAGGGGTCTCACAATTTAGTATGAAGAAATTGTGCCATCTTGTGCACAGTTTCCACAAGAAACCACGCACTAAGACACACAAATTTATCTGCTATAAACCACGCACAGAGACGCACAAATTTAATATGCTATGAACCACACACTTAAGCAGACAAATTTAATCTGTTATCAATCACGCACTAAGGCACACATATTTAATTTGCTATAAACCACACACTTAGGTGCACATATTTAATCCGCCATAAACCACGCACTGAAGCGCACGAATTTAAGGCGGAAGAATTTAATCCGTTATATATCATCATAGAATTTACAAGTCCAGTTTATAGGGAAACCCATTATATTTGAGCCACTTGGAACCACGAATAAAGTTTCTCAAAGTAAGAGAATTGACCTAAACAACATTCGTGAATCCCTTGAATCCGTCCCATGTGACTTTTCTGAAGATATTAATGCTGGGTCAAAGTTTTCATACTCCTTGTAGAATAAGGTGTTAAAACCAAAACTAGTGTCCTCCCACTCAAGCCAGCCAACTAGGTGAATTATATCAGTCATAGTAAAATTCATTTTCTATAAAGTTGTCAAAACCAATTTTGGTGGATTTGTTGTCTAGTTGAGTTTGACATATAATTTTGAGCATTTGGAGTTTTTAGTACAATTTAACCATTCATTTTACTTAGTTATACATATATAAACTTGTCTAGGTCTTTTTCATTGCATAAATAATAGTTTAGCTCATTCAAGCATTTCATCAAACACTTGGTCAAAACTAAGTTTTTTGAGGCATTTCATCAAACCCTTTTATGTTTTGCATTTAGGAACCATTTTAGGACGATTTAAGGTCTGAAACATCTTTCATTCAAGTTTCTTGATAGCTTTACAAATTCATTCATCATATTATAGCATTCCATTATCATTTGCATATTGATTTGAGCTTTTCGTATTAAAAATCCATTTTGACTAGTGTTGCCAAGTTTGGTTTCATGGGTGATTTTGTGATTCCAGCACATTTGATCATGTTTAGGCATTTCATTTCCATGCTCATGTATATAGAAACATGTCTAGACCCTTATCATTGCATCTAGACCCAAAAAACTGCATAAAATTCATTCTCTAAAAAGTAGTCAAAATACGTTTTGGTGCATTTGTTGTCTAGTTTAGTTTGACATATGATTTTCAGCATTTGGAGTTTTTAGTGCAGTTTAACCATTCATTTTACTTTTTTTTACATATGTAAACTTGTCTAAATCTTTTCTATTACATAAATAATAGTTTAGCTCATTCAAGCATGTCATCAGATCAAAACTTAGGCATTTCACCAAACACTTTTCATTTTTGCATTTAGGTGAAAAGTTGAAGTGTGAAGGTGCAAATTATTTTGTATCTTTGCGGTTGATTTTTGACTTAGTTAATATTCTTTTGGTTAAGGTTGGGTTTTATGAGTGGTAAATTAATAATTAAACATAATATGTTTTGATGAGAAAAATTAGATGTTTTCGTTATTAGAGAGACGTGTGCTTTTCAAATTAATCAGTTAACCTATTAGAAAGAAATAGCAAGAAATAGCAATAACCTTTGCTTCACTTCTCTCAATTTTATTTAAAACTACAAATGTACTTAACTAAAATGTGTACATGATCTAATTATTTATTGAGAACTTAAATTTCACTCTTAAGTTATATTTCTTTTAATGGATCTAATTTTAATATTGAATAGAATTGAAAAAATTAAAATGTATTTCTTATGAGGTATAAAAAAGCTTTCCCTTTCCGGTATGTTCCCTTAAAGCCCACAATATATTGTTTTATAATTTCTTATAGTTTTTAACTTTAATCCAATCTCCCTCAAATAATAAATCACAAAAGGTTATGTATGTTAGAGGAAATCTGTGTTTCGAGAAGAGAAAGAGAGATACGATGTTATTTTTATATCAACTGAGGACGATAATGTAATAAATTAATATTTAATTTTAATAGAGAAAATTATAATTTTAATATATTCTTTATTTGAGTTTTTTAAAAAAGTAAATAAAACTACAAGAATAAAAATAGAAAACTTTTATCTTAATTTATATCTTCAAATATTTAGAATATATTATTTTCAATAAAAAAAGTTAAAATAATTAACTAAAATATAGGTCTATATATTATTTTACATATTAAAGTAAAACTTGTATTTGTTTATATGATTAAATAGTTGATTTAGGATGGTTTATATATTTTTCTCTCATAGTTTGAGTTATAGCATTATTATTAGTATGTAGTTTATAAAGTTTATGATTTAAATGGTCATATTTGTGATTAAATTATATTATTAAAATTCGAGGCATTTAAAAAAAATCGTGATAACTTTAAATCTTTATTATTATAAATTTTATTATATTTTTAACTCTATTATATTCACCTCATAATTGACTACTTTAATGCAGTTTGAAAAAAAAAATGAAGCTGATAAGTTTTTTAAAATTATGAACTATATGATTTATATGGTGAAGGATGGACCCAATTTCAATTACAACATCCAACTTGACAAGCTGATCATTAATGTTATTTGTTTGTATTAATTATATTTTAATTTTAAAAATTGAATAATTAATAAATTGTTCAAATTGACAAATTGGTCATTAATGTTAAATATAATAACTATGAATTATTTGACTTCTAAAATTTAATTATGATTAAAATAAATAAATAATAAATTTCATTGCAATGTATAATCCAAAATATATTTTTGAATTTAGAAATAATTTAAAAATTTATTAATTATATCCATAAATGTGAAAGAGTCATTTCGTGCTGGAAGAAAATTGTATTCTGAACTAATTCAACAGATAAGTAGGGTATGTAAGAATTCATTGATAAAATAATTGGTAGATTATATTATAGTTATTGTGGAATTTTGTTTGACTCATGAAAAATATTCCATATGCCATTTGTTAAGAAAAATATTTTAAATGATTTGTATAAAGTATAATGAAAAAATAGATATAATTTGACAAATTGTTTAAAATAATTTAAACACAAAAAACATATTTAATTATCATTTTAATATTATTAATAATTTTGTTTTATGTATAAAAAAATGATACGTTAACCCGTGAGATGTTTAGTTATTCTTTAAATAATATGCAAATGAATAATATGTACCTTATAAGTTTAAGGAGCTATTTTTCAGTTATATTCTACAAATTTAATAAATTAATATGTGCAGTATATCTTACTCTTGAGTGATCATTTAACTTTTCATTTGAAACAAATATTAATTAATATAGGCTAACAAAAGTAAAAGTTTTCAATTTTGGAGCAAAATGGAAAATAAAATTTATATGAAAACGTCTAAACTAAATTATTTATTTTTTTAGGAACTAATTAGAAAAAAAAATAAAACTTACAATTAATATCAATGTGACTAACAAATAAATTATTTCAATATTAAAATATATTGTAGAAAAACTATATTAAATTATGGTACGTTATCACAAAATTTATATTCAATTATGGTATGTTATCACAAAATTTGAGAGTTACCACTTAAAAAAAAGGAACAAATAAAATAATAGTTTGAGTGTAAAATTATGAAATGAAGAACTTTAGTAGTGTTCACAATGCTTTTGTACCATAAGAAATACTTTAGAATATAATTTGTATCCCAATAATCATTCCAACTTAAAATTAAATTGAAATGTTTTATTACTCGATGCATTATTATTATTATTATTATTATTATTATTATTATTATTATTATTATTATTATTATTATTATTATTATTGAACAAGACATTTTTAAGTTTTTATCATAATATTAACGAAATGTAGAGATATAAGAATGAATTTGTTGAAAACTTAATATTCATTTGATAATGGAGATTTTCCATCTGTTCTATTATTTAAATAATCATGACACACTTCACTTCAGATGAACTATGTGAATGATGTGACAAAAGAGTGTACAAATCTTTAGACTTCAGACGACCATAACATCATAGTAAGAATATAGGAGTGAAGATCAGAACATACGAGTAATTTTGGGTATTGACTTTGATTTTTTTTTTTCATTCAGTTTTGCTTTCCTACATTTATTTTTTATCTTTTGCATCAATTGAAGTTGATGATAAGATAAAGTTTGGTTGATAACCCCAATTACTGTTTCTCAAATATATAAAAAAAAAACCATTTTCCCTTTTTAGCAAGTAGGTAAGTCTGTTTTGTTATGTTGCTTTGATTTAGAAGTTATAATTCTGCAGTTCTTTTCTTCAACTAGTTTGATTAATCTGTAAATGATGTTCACTCATATATGTTTTCAATTTGCATTGCATGGTTGAATCAGTCCAGCTGACAGAATTCACATTTGATAAACTGATATAAGCACCGATGTGTTGTTTGCTGCCAAAATAGGTTCTACTAAGTGATTTTCGTTTCTGCATACATTTCTTGTGATTAAATAGCATTTTCCATTCATATTCATCATTTTAGACTTGTTCCATTCATTGCAGATCCATGTTCTGCTCGTTTAATTCATTAAAGCATTTTCACAAATTGGTAAAACTGCACATTCATTCAAACATTTTATCAAACAGTTTAAGATTTGTAATTAGGCATAGTTTTTCATAATTCCAAGCATCCAAACATATTAAATTTGTGCGTATTTGTGCGTGATTTATAGCAGATAAATTTGTATGTCTCGGTGTGTGGTTTATTGTGGAAACCGTGCGCAAAGTGGCACAATTTCTTCATACTAAGTTGTGAGGCCCCTATACTACTTCACCTCAAAGGCTCGAGCCTGGGAGGATGTGGTAGTTTTACTATGAAACCATGGAAGTTGCCCTGGTGTTAAGTGCCAACAAATTTATCATAAGAATCAAAGCTGGAACAAATCAGAAGAACATGGTAGTTTCTTTTAACAAGACTAACATTTTTTTGGTTTGGGATAGAAGTGGCATCATCATCACATCATTTGTTTTAATTTATTTAAGTGTGACTTTGCATGGTTAAACATGTTTCTTGAAAGAACCTTAGCAGGACCTTCACACATAAGTCATCACCCTAACAATAAAAGAGATTTTCTAAGCATTTTACAATTGCGAGATGCTTGAATATCAATACATTCTTTACTTTATGCAGGGTAATCATTTTTTTGTGAAATGTCTAATCGACGACATGATAGATTGTATCCTTGGGAATACAACACAAGTGATGCTACAAGACTGTGACATCCAAGTATGGGACAAGACAACCTTATAACTTCCCAAAGAATATAAGTTGAGAACGATTTAGGTGACATTATAATCCAAAACTATAGGATTGGTGTCACTCCCGAGTTTGGAGCTGTGAAACAGAATTTCCAAACATCTACGGAGGCCTTGGAATAATTATTCCAAGATTATAATTATGGAAAATTCTATGAGTGATATAATTCAGTCAACTGAATGGTTTGAGTGGGAAAGCACTAGTGTCGGTCTTAATACGCTATTCTATATGGAGTATAAACATTTTGGAGCCAGTGATACCTCTAAAAGAGAGGAAGGTAATCACGGATCCTTTTAAGGCCGAGCCTTTTACTTCGTGAAACTTTTATTAATATCTTCGAGTGGCTCAATTGTACTACATTTCCTTATAATTTGGACTTGTAAATTCTATGATGATATGTAGCGGATTAAATTCGTCCGCTTTAATACATGGTTCATCGCAAATTATATTTGTGTGTTCAAGTGTGTGATTTATAGCGGATTAAATTTGTGCATCTCAGTGTGGGATTTATAGCAAATTAAACATGTGTGTCTTAGTGCGTGATTCATGACAAATTAAATTTGTCTGTCTCAGTGTGTGGTTCATAACAGATAAAATAAATTTGTGCACCTCTGTTCGTGGTTTATAACAGATAAATTTGTACATCTCAGTACGTGGTTTATAGTGGATATCTACCACTCATGTCATCTTGTTATTGTAAGACAGAAGAAGTAAGACTATAATTAGAAAATACGAGTAATTTTGGGTATTGACTTTGATTTTTTTTTTTTTTCATTTAGTTTTGCATTCCTACATTCATTTTATTTTCTTTTGCATTTAGGGTTTAGGGTTTAGGGTTTAGGGTTTATAAGATCAAGTTTGGTTGATAACCCCAATTACTGTTTCTCAAATATATAAAAAAAACATCATTTTCCCTTTTTAGCAAGTAGGTAAGTCTGTTTTGTTAGGTTGCTTTGATCTAGAAGTTATAATTCTGCAGTTCTTTTCTTCAACTAGTTTGATTAATCTGTAAATGATGTTCACTCATGTATGTTTTCCATTTGCATTGCATGGTTGAATCAGTCCAGCCGACAGAATTCACATTTGACAAACTGATATAAGCACCAGTGTGTTGTTTGCTACCAAAATAGGTTCTAGTTAGTGATTTTCGTTTCTGCATGCATTTCTTGTGATTAAATAGCATCTTCCATTCATATTCATCATTTTAGACTTGTTTTATTCATTGCAGATTCATGTTCTGCTCGTTCAATTCATCGAAGCATTTTCACAAACTGTTTGGTAAAACTGCACATTCATTCAAGCATTTCATCGAACAGTTTAAGCATTTCATAAAAAGTTTGAGATTTGTAAATAGGCATAGTTTTTTCATAATTCTAGGCATCCCAACATATTACATCACATCATTCTTACAGTTTGAAGTAATAATTCTCATTTTCTAACTGGTCTAACATCATTTCATCATACATTAATCATCTATTTAGTGCACAGCATACTGTTTTGCGATAGTTCCAGCTCAGTTTAGGAATAGTCCTTGAATTAGAAATAGTAATTTACATGCATTTTAATTCATTTTATCATTCACCATCTTTGCTTATATGTTTTAGGATCGAATCTATACAAACAATTCATTTAAAATTTCATCCCATCTCTTTTAGGACAAAAATATATCATTTTTGTCATCAAAACATATTCTGTTTAATTACTAATTTATCACTCATAAAACTCAACCTTAACCAAAAGAATATTAACTAAGTAATTTGAACATTCACACTTCAACTTTTCACCTTTCTATCAATTTAACTCATTTTTGCAATACAAAACGATAAGTAAATAAAAATAAATAAATAAATAAGGTGAACTGAAATGACATGTCATTGAAAATAAAAGAAATAATCTTGGTTATATTTCCAACCGTAACATGCTTACCTATTGGCTACTCTACAACATTAGTCACTAACAATAATTTGAATTTAAAATTAATTATTTTATTTTTTAGACTTCAGGACAATTATAAATTTTTAATTCAGAGATTAAAACAGTAAGGACTTGATGCAGCAAGGTATTTGACAGATTTTTATTAGGAGAATGTTGAAATCAATATACAAATTATAATGGAATGCTATAATATAATGAACGAATCAATAAAGCTATAAACAAACATATATGAAACATGTTCAGACCTTAAATCGTCCTAAAATGGTTCGTAAATGCAAAACATAAAAGTGTTTGATGAAATGTCTCAGAGAAAACTTAGTTTTGACTAAATATTTGATAAAATGCTTGAACGAGCTAAACTATTATTTATGCAATGAAAAAGACCTAGACAAGTTTATATATGTTTAACTAAGTAAAATGAATGGGTAAACTACACTAAAAACTCCAAGTGCTCAAAATCATATGTCAAACTCAACTAGACAACAAATGCACCAAAATTGATTTTGACAACTTTATAGAAAATGAATTTCAATATGATTGATATAATTCACCCAACTGGCTGGTTTGAGTGGGAGGACACTAGTTTTGGTCTTAACACCCTATTTTACAAGGAGTATTAAAACTTTGACCTGGCGTTAATACCTCCAAAAGAGTCACATGGGATAGATTCAAAATAATCACGAATGTTGTTTAGGTCAATTCTCTTACTTTGAGAAACTTTATGCGTGATTCCGAATAACTCAATTCTAATGAGTTTCCTTATAAACTAGACTTGTAAATTCTATGATGATATATAGCGGATTAAATTCTTACTCCTTAATGCCTGATTCATAGCAAATTAAATTCGTGCGTTTCAGAGTGTAGTTTATGACGGATTAAATCTGTACACCTAAATGTATGGTTTATAGCAAATTAAATATATGTACCTTAATGCATAATTTATAACAGATTAAATTTGTGTGCCTTATTATATGGTTTATAGCATATTAAATTTGTGCGTCTCTGTGCGTGATTTATAGTAGATAAATTTATGCGTATCGGTGTGTGGTTTATTGTGGATTTGGATTTGACACCCGAGTCTTTCCCTAAACTACATAAACTACATTAGGAGAATTTGGTTTTTGTATGAACTTGATGTGACTATACAAGTTCATCAGTGAGACAAGCATGTAGCTATCCTATAATGTGATGGAAAAGGAACCGATAATGAATGTTCTTGATCATGGGAGAGCTCTGCCATTTATTAGTCTTCATTACCAAGATCTCCCCATCTAACATTATGTCTCGCAGCAAGGTAATGTGCTCCAACCGGTCTTGATTCAAAAAATATACATTTTTTTTTTTATGTTTTTTTACATCCACCAGAACGATAATGTAATAAATTAATATTTAGTTTTAGTAGAGAAAATTAGAATTTTAATATATTCTTTATTTGAATTTTTTTAAAAAAGTAAATAAAAATACGAGAAAAAAAAAACAGATTTTAACTAAAATATAAAATATATGACTATATATTATTTTACATATTAAGCTAAAACTTATATTTGTTTATATGATTGAATAGTTGAAAAAAAAAAACTTCTCTATAACTTAAAATTAACTTACTTACAAATTAAAAAAAAATGAAAATATAAGATAAATTATATTTAAGAATAACCTCATTTTGATTTAAGAACAAAATTATTTTATGTTTCGTGTTGCTTATTCTTTTTTATCTTAAAGGTCCCTGTTAGGGAAAATGATATCAATAAATCAATAGAATTTGGATATAATTTTCAGTACATAAACTCTTAGAAACTCCTAACATGAGTCTTTATTAAAAAATACTCCTAAAAACATAGAAATCAAATCAAGCTATCCAGATTTGCATGGACTCTCAAGTTTTGCAGAAGCTTTGTAATAATAGATTTTGCCAATATATTTAACTACTAAAGTGCATTGAATGCAAACAATTGTATATTTTAACACTTTGAGAAATGGGAACAACTTGAATTTAATATCTGTGAATAAAAACAAAACTTTTCATATTTACATACAAGATTCTTTTCATCCTATTTAGCAATTAGTATGGATTTTCTAAGTCCAATGATGATATCATATCATTGGTGAATTACCAACATACTGAACAAGTTTTGAGACCCAATTCACTACAGTGCCAAAGAATAGCTCCCAGAACCACAGATCCAATGCTAAGACTGATGAAAAAAATGAGCAAATGAATTTGAATATCACGATGATCATCTCGTTCATCAAAGTCGTTCTTTACATTGACAATACCAAAAGAAAAACTTGAATCTAATCATCTACACGCAATGTCATTAGTCTAATACAAAACCACGAAAGTTACAAATCAGTAGTTTGTTAGACTTGCATGAACATTTATGTCTAAAACCACCCTCATCAAACTCTTAAGTTAACATTTTTTATTTTCACATTTATGAGCACATTCTTTATAATTGGTTAAAATTCTTTGAAACTGCAGAATCATGAGTGAGACTCACTCACTAAATAAAAGACAGATCCACAAAAATTTTGTAATTTTCAATAAATTTCAAACCAAATTAGAGTGAGCATTTCTCACTCGACAAATACTCGCTATTTGAAATAAGATTACGAACTTCCTAAACAAACTTGAGAAAAACCCTCCCTGAATGGCGTATACCCCAACAAACTTGAGTCTTGCTCTAAAAAGTTAAGGGAATTGTAATAATTCTCTCACTCGTGTTGAAGTTGATGATAAGATAAAGTTTGGTTTATAACCCCAATTACTGTTTCTCAAATATAAAAAAAAAAAACACCATTTTTCCTTTTAAGCAAGTAGGTAAGTCTGTTTTGTTAGGTTGCTTTGACTTAGAAGTTATAATTCTGCAGTTCTTTTCTTCAACTAGTTTGATTAGTCTGTAAATGATGTTCACTCATATATGTTTTCAATTTGCATTGCATGGTTGAATCAGTCCAGCCGACAGAATTCACATTTGATAAACTGATATAAGCACAAGTGTGTTGATTGCTGCCAAAATAGGTTCTAGTTAGTGATTCACAAACTGTTTGGTAAAACTGCACATTCATTCAAGCATTTCATCAAACAGTTTGAGATTTTGTAATTAGGCATAGTTTTCATAATTCTAAGCATCCCAGCATATTACATTACACCATCCTAACAGTTTAAGTAGTCATTATCATTTTATAATCGGTCTAACATCATTTCATCATGCATTAGCCATTTACTCAATACATATGCACACTGTTCTGTGATAGCTCATTTTAGGAATAGTCCTTGCATTAGAAATAGTAGTTACATGCATTTTAATTCATTTTATCATTCTCTCATCTTTGCTTCTGTGTTTTAGGACTGAATCTATACAAACAATTCATTTAAAATTTCATCCCATTTCTTGGGATTTGACACCCGAGTCTTTCCCTAGACTACATTAGGGGAATTTGGTTTTTGTATGAACTTGATGTAACTATACAAGTTCATCAGTGAGACAAGCGTGTAGCTGTCCGATAATGTGATGAAAAAGAAACTAATAATGAATGCTCTTGATCATAGGAGAGCTCTGCCATTTATTAGTCTTCATTACCAAGATCTCCCCATCTAACATTGTGCCTTGCAGCAAGGTAATGTGCTCCAACCGGTCCTCTACTACCATAGGGGTAGAGCTCTGGAGCAATCTTCTTGTTTTCAAGTTCTTTAAGCAAAGGAGTGAACAGAGCCCAAGCTGCATCAAGCTCATCACTTCTAATGAACAGCCTTCGCTCTCCTTCAATGGCATCTAGGAGTAACCTCTCATATGCATCTGGTATTTCACTTGGATACCTTCACACAAAATCAAAGTTTCGTATTAATGCCCTCATCAAACACATGTTAGTATTCCCTCCAATATACTAATGAGCATTCTTAGCATGTGGAATTTTTTTAAGATTGGTAAGCTATGTTTCACAAGCAGTAGTTATATCCAATTCAGGTCTAGTACCTTGCTCGGAAAAGCAAATTCAGGTCACTTCTGTCTAATCTCATTCCCAGACCTGGTACTTTATTGTTGATTTTCAAATATATAGCTTCATCAGGCTGTACACGAAGCACAAGCTCATTTGTAGCCTTGTCTAGATCAGTTCCAAAATTCCTCTTGTACAAGTTACCTGGGACATGTCTGAATTGTACTCTGATTTCTGCACTGGATACAAATTTTAAATTTTTCTTGAAATAGTTTCAAACCGTACAGAGAAAACTAGCAGAGAATCTGGACTCAAAAGGAAACTTGTGTACCGCTTAGTATGGAGAGCCTTGCCAGCTTTCATGAGAAAAGGAACCCCATCCCATCTGGCATTGTCTATAAAAAGAGCTGCTGCTGCAAATGTTGGAGTAAGACTACCCTTCGGAACAGTTGGATCATCCGTATAAGCAGGATATGATTTTCCACCCTTGTTGTGGCCCTTGTATTGACCAACAACAACATTTTCAAGCTGCAGTGGTCTCATTGATCTCAGAACCTTCACCTGATTTGAAACCATTCTCAGTAATAATCACTGAACATCATTAATATATTGGTTGAAAATTTTTCCATAACATTTAGGACCTTTACCTTTTCATTTCTGATGTCCTCAGCAGCTAAGCTGACTGGTGTTTCCATTGCAAACAAAGCTAGTATTTGCAGAAGATGATTTTGCATTATATCACGAATGATTCCATAGTGATCAAAATAGCTAAAGAAAACCACAAAGCCAGTTCAATTGGTGTGTGAATTATCATTCTCTGAAATACCATCAAGACAAGTATAAGACAAGATTACTCAGAACTCACCCTCCTCTTCCTTCAGTTCCAAAATCTTCAGAAAATATTATCTGCACATTGCGAATGTAATTCCGGGACCATAGAGGCTCAAAAACAAGATTTGAAAAGCGAAGCACTGATAGATTCTCCACAAGCTCCTTGCCCAAGTAATGGTCAATCCTAAAGAATTTCCAATGAGTCCAGGCTTTTCACTTTAGCTTGTTTAAAAAGAAAAAAGAACCAAGTGAACCTGAATATTTGGTCTTCAGTGAGGTACTGCTTCAAGCATTTTGTTAGCTCACTAGATGATTCAGAGTCACGACCAAATGGCTTTTCAACAATAACCCTTGTCCATCCATCTTTGGAAGAAGCCTTTTGGCTAGCGCATCTCACCACATCCACAAATATGTTTGGAGGTATTGACAAATAAAACAATCTGTTTGATAATTTTCCACCCTACAAAAGACCATTGTCAAATATATCAGTATAATCTCCAATTTTGTTTTATTTTTTTGATTTTCTGATATATGGATGTACAGGGCTCAGTGCAGCAGGGTAATATGGCAGATAGTATTATATTACCTCTTTCTCTTTGAGCTTGATATCCAATTCTGAAAAGTGCTCCTCAGAACTATATTGACCAGAATGGTAAAAACATCTTTTTAAGAACTGATCCATTTTATCTTCGCAATTTTCCCTGCAAGTTTAGACTAGTATCAACATACATAAAATGAAGGTGAGTAGGGGAAAAGTATAAGGTAAGGTTTAGTCCAATAACATATAAGTTAAACTGTATGAATGTGTTTTGGTGATATAGACTTAAGAAAGATACAAGTGAAAAGAAAAATTTCACAGCATTTATTCAAATACCTGTTATGCATCTACTTTTTAAACCTTACACTTGTTTGTCTTCAACCATGATTTGTTACAACTTTGTAGCAAATAGGGTTGCTGTAATGAAATTTACCTTTTGTCAATTCTGCATGTTAAGGTTTTGCTAATCATGTTCCTTAGTTCTTCATTGGTCATTTTAGTCCGAGCAAATCCAAAAACAATAAAATTCTGCATAAAGATTACAACCAGACAGACTCATACACAATGCTCCAAAACATTTAAATCATCTAAAAGACATCTCAATTCCCAAAAGATTAAGTATCTATCACTACTAAGTGAAACTAAACACTATATAATAACGAGTCCAACCTCAGGTAGCCAATCTTCATAAAAGAGTGCAAACAGTGCTGGAAAAATCTTCTTTTTGGCAAGGTCTCCAGAAGCTCCAACAACAGTTATACTAAGATTGGATCCTGCACATTCTGAGTCTGACAATGGAAATAGTCCATCAAGTGGTTGGAGCTTGCTATCTTCCTTAGCCAATGAAGTTCCAGCTAAACCTAATTAATTTATGAATATATGACATTTGACATTAGCTAAACTAAACAAGTCTAGTTAAATGCTAACTCTAACCAATTTGAAACATTTCTAATTGAAAGGAGAAACAATTGCTAGATCAAACAAAAGGCATGTTCAACCATTTCAAAAGGAAAAAAAAAACAGATCATGTAAAAGTGAGGTGGAAGAACAAACCATCATTTGAAGAAACAGCATTCAGTGGAAGCCCATTTGAGGATTTGAGCTGAAAATGGTTTCTTGCAGATTTTATAGGGCGAGTGCAAGAAAACCATAGTGGTGAATGAGAGTTTTCTCCTACTGCAGTGAATTTAGAGAAAAAAAGTGGCTCGTTTCTTGATGCATAGGCCGTGACTATGCTTAAAGAAGGGCCTAGAATACTGGCCATGCAAGAAGTTGGTACTGAAGATTTCAGAAGAAAAACATAAGAACAACAGAGCAACAAAATAAAAATCCAAAGATCAGAAACAGTAAGTTGAACAAGGTTCAGGAGTTCAGTTAATATAGTTAATTGTTGATGAAAACAAAAATGGTTAAAATCTTGTAAGTGTTATGATTTATGAATGCGACATCATGCCAAAATTGCCCTTTGGATATGGGAAACGACCACATCAAATTGGAGGGGTTGCTCTGTACACGCATGACAAAATATCCTGAAACGTGAGGTCCAAATTTTCTTACTCATTTTTTTTTTTCAAATTTCTGAAATAATAATAATAATAATAATAATAATAATAAATGAAAGGAAAGATGAATGCTGTGTAAAGAAAATTAGTATTCATTGGTTATGTGAAACAAAAAATAAGATATCTTCGAATGGGCAGAGATTGCTTCTATGTGTATGCAACCCACAAATCATCCATATTGATTATAGGAAAAAATTAAATGTGTTTTTTTATATGTAGAAAGTATAAATATATATATATATATAATAAATTAAATATCTTTAGTTAAAATACATAAAGTAAAGATAATTTGATATTTTAATTTTACAGAAAGTATTTTTTTTTTTCTTTTGAAGACTGTATTTTCATCATAGTTGTGATTTGCATAGAAAAATAAGAGTGGAAGCAAAAGTCACACATAATATATGAGAACTTAAATGAAGATTGTTTGGGTTTTACAACTGAAAGTAAATATGTAGGGGCTTAAAAGTGAATTATTAAATAGTGATTAAATTTAAAAATAAAAATAATTAGTTATTACATTAACTCAATTAGAGATAATTTTACAAATTAAAATTTATAAATTAATTTAAAATAAATAATAATAAAATGTTAAAACCTTGATCATTGATAATCGATTAATTTAAATTCTAATTTACAAACCAATAAATTGAATTTTTTTTTATTAATAATAGAGTCTTTATAATAGTAATAGGTAAAACTTAATATTTAATATTTAATATTAGTAACCGATTTAGATTTAATTCAAAACAAATCATAATTTTTTATGATATTTAGTTTATAAAATTATCTATAATTTAGTTAATAAAATGATTAATTAATTTTTGTTTTAAATTTAATTATTATTTAATGATTTTTTTATAGTGTGTTGAATGTATGCAAATATAATGACTAATATTTTTTATTTTTAAATTTAATTATTATTTAATAATAGTGGGTTGAATGTATACAAATAGAATATATGGTACATTTTTAGCTTGTTACCTATTACTTATGTTGGTATGGATAGATATGCATTCAATACACAAATGTAATACAACAAATTTTCATAATTTCATATAGTAGTAAAAGAATAGATATTTTTGTGTCTTTATATTGTATATATTTATTTTTTGTTAAAAATAGATGTGAAACTAAATCTATTTTATAAAATATGAAAATATACTTAAAGGTAATAACATTATCTTCCATATAAATTTTATAGCAAATTATTATGAATATAATGTAGGAATTGAAGAAAAAAAATTGTAGTTAGAAATATAAATTTAAACTCAAATTTATTTAATTGTTTGAGCATTTTAACTTTGAATTCTATTATTAGTTTTTCTATTGGTATTTGTAAAAAAAAATATGTTATTAACTTAAATAAAAATCATAATTACATTAGACAGACTCAATTAATATTCTATGGAAAATTATGTAAAAAAGTAAACTCATTTGCATAACTATAACTATATATATGTTTTCACTAGTAATAGTAATAAATAAATTCTCATATATTCTAAATATTCTATAGAATTCTGAAATATTATGTAGAAATATAATCATAAAAAATTGGGTTAGTTAGTCACTTGATGTCACTTTCTTTAAACTATTTTTACATTTTGGTCAAGAGAACTACACTTAATTTAAAATATAATGTATCATGTTCCAAATTAACGCGTGAATGAATCATATATGTTTCAACTTAGACAAATTCCATATATATGTTTTAAAACACACAACTCATCAGGACTTAATCAGAGAAATGGTTAAACATTTTGTTCTGGCAATCTGTCTCCTGTGTTTCACTTTTGAAACTCTTATTCATGCCCGAGATCAATCAGGTTTGATCCTCAATTACATCTAGATACGTCAAAGTGAGCCAACCCGTTTACATGGGTTGACTCACCACGAGCTTGAAAATGAGTGAATTCAACCTGATTTATTTTATGATGAACCAAAAATTTTATAATCTGACTTAATCCATCACGGATTGGTGAATTAAGTGGGTTGATTCACCACAATCACTTTATGTGTACCACTTTTCAGGATTCATCAGCATCGATTGTGGAGTGGTGGATGAAGAAAGCTACAAAGATGAAAGCACCAGCATTGAATACAGTTCAGATGGAAATGCCACAGACAGTGGTATAAACAGGAGCATATCATCTGAATACATGGTGAAATCCTTGGAGAGAAGGTTTTGGAATGTTAGAAGCTTCCCAGAAGGCACAAGAAACTGCTATACCCTTTATCTTCCTCGAATGAATAGCAACGTGCGTCTGATTAGGGCAAGGTTCATGTATGGAAACTATGATGGAAAAGATTCCCTCCCCAAGTTTGATTTGTACCTTGGACCCAACTTCTGGGACTCTGTGGAGTTTCAAAATGCTTCCACTGTCACAACCAAGGAAATTGTTCATGTTGCAACATCAGATTATATTCAAACTTGCCTTGTTAACACAAACGAAGGCACACCCTTCATATCAACCTTGGAGATCAGAGTTCTAAATGATGCTAACTATGTTTCTGACTCAATACAGCTTCTGCAAAGATTTGATGTAGCCTTACAAGAGGGTCAAATTGTCAGGTAACTGAAATCATGCACTACATAATATTCTCTTTTAAGTAAAAATTAGAATTATTTCCTCTTTCATTCAATTCATTTTTCTTTAGGTATCCTGATGATATTTATGATCGAATTTGGTCACCCTACAATCCAGAGGGCTGGAAAAAGATTAGTACATCCCTTGCAGTACCTAATGGAGGACTTTTCTCTTATGGGGTACCCTCCATTGTCCTGAAAACAGCAGCAACACCAGAAAATGCGAGTGATAATTTGGAATTTTCGTATCAACTAAGCAATGGTGCAGTCAAGTTTTATGTATACATGTACTTTGCTGAGATAGAGAATCTTGCAGCTGATGAAACCAGAGAATTCGATGTTTATGTGAATGGGAGGCTCCTTCAGAATAATGTCAGTTTACCTTTCCTAACTCGCGGTACTTTGATCTCTGAAACCCCACCTCAAACCATGTTACAAATTTGGATCAACAGAACAAATAAAGCAACCATGGCCCCTATACTGAATGGCATCGAGGTTTATGAAGGGAAAACCCTAGATTTACCAGAGACCCATCAAGATGATGGTACTTATTACATTACGTAAATACTTTACTTAATTTCTTATATATTATGCTTGTTGAAATATTCTCTGTCACAAATTAATACTCTCCTAACTTGTCTTTCTGATATTGTGACGTATATGTATGTTACTAATTCCATACATATATAAATATAGTTGGTGCCATCATGCAAATAAAGTCAACGTACGGCATCAAGCAAATGTGGCAAGGAGATCCTTGTAACCCTAAAACTCACCTGTGGAAGGGTGTAAACTGCAGCTACAATGGACACAACCAACCTAGAATCACATCTTTGTATGTTTGGTCTCCACAAAACCTAGTACTGTGTGTGTGTGTATAAACACATATTTACTTGAGTGCTGGTTTTCATTTGTGAGTCAATTTTTCAGGAACCTGTCATCAAGTGGGTTGACCGGGAACATAGTTGTGGCCATTTCCAATCTGAAATTGATACAATATTTGTAAGCATATATACATACATATATATATATATATATATGAGTATTTTGGATAAACCTGATGATAATTTCCCATAATTCTCACATGAGTGAGATAATATGCAGGGATTTGTCCAATAACAGTTTAACTGGTTCTGTGCCTGATTCATTATCTGAACTGGAGTTCCTGAAGATTTTGTGAGTCTTAATCATGATTACATTTATTGATTTTGATATTGTTGTGAGAATATTGAAAATTATATGAGTGTCTTTCACTGCAGAAATGTTGGAGGTAATAAACTATCTGGCTCAATTCCTTCAAAACTCTCTGAGAGAACAAGGAACGGGTCGCTGATTATATTAAGGTATGCGTGATATCGCTGTCGCTATGTTTTATCTGTTAAAACTATTCTTTGGAGTTTTGAACAAGTTATATATTCCACTAATCCCATATATTAAATGATCCAATATAAATTTTTGAAATATTAAATTTGGGTTAAACTATGTTGATTAGGTTGGACCTGATATCCAATCACAAACCGACTTCTTGCCTTGTTTTTAGGATGACAAAATTTTTTTATCAGTAGGATGACAACTAAATCTCTTGTTTTCATTTTGAAAGAAAATACATGTTTTGACCGAGTAAAAATACAAATATGGGTAATAAATGATTTGTTATAAGAGAATATATAACTATTCTCTGTAAATAGATAAGATTTTTTTTTTTAGTTATATAAATTGATTTTATCTTTAACTATTAATTGATTATATATAGTTTTCATATTTATTGATTATGGTTCTGTATATTGATCTTGTACGTATAAGACATTTGACATAATTTTTTACTCTTATATAATGTTTAACTTTATATTTTTTATCCAATGTAAAACTTTGACTCATACTTGAATTATTCTGAACAATTACGATAATGATTCAAATATATATTAATGTTGAAGTCTAACTTAATTTGACGTACACTCAATTTCTAATGATTTTTTATAATATAATATTTTTTATTATAAAATTTATTTTTTTAAGAAAAAAATAATTATTAATATATAAGTTAAATCATTATGTTGTTTCCAATTTGTCCCAATTTATGTAGAGAAATCTCAAATCGGACTCCTTTTTATTTGTCTCAATTTTGTTCCTATTTAGGGAAATTCTTTTTATTTGTCTGAATTTTGTTCCTGTTTAGGGAAATTTAGTATAATCAAGTCATCTCTGTTGATAAGATGCGTTACATATGTATTACTTGTCACCTCGTGATTTTTTTTATTTTTTTATTTTTTTATTTTTTTAATAATTTTTTAGAAAAAATAAAAAATTTTGAATATGGATGAAATTGTTTTAAAACTGTTTTAAAATAAATTTATTTAAGAATTATATTTTAAATTGTAAAAAAACTAGTTTAAAATTTTACATTTCAATTTATAAATTGTAACATCCCATTTAATAGTTTGTCAAACTATCAAACAAAACATTATATCATGATCAAACATAGCAGATAGTAGGGCGTAACGGTCATACGCACAAAGTATATGTATCTAGTACAGTCCTCCACACTGCTACATTTATATACACATACATACACCAGGTAAGAGTAGGTAGAAAGGATGCTAAACTACACCCAAACCCTCAATGTATACAGTAGAAATCTAAACTACAGTGGGCACTCCTTGCCAGGCTCCAACTTCTACTCAAGAGGGGGTATCTCCATCTGGTTTCTGCTCTGCTCCCACCAAACATAGATGATCGTTGCAAAGGGATAATATGCAAAAGCAGACAACACAAACAAGAAGGGTAAGCTAACTGAAAGAAACAACATCAATACACTTCGCAATTAGAGAAATCATTCATAGCATATAATTCAATCATAATTTATAGACTCGATATCCGGATTGTGTAAGTGACGTTGGAGCTCTTGGTGGCTTGCACCTGTAACGGTTCTCAGACTCTACAGAGTCTGGACACATGGAGTATTCACCCGACCGTTCCCAGGGTAAGTCCCCTCCACGTCTAAGACTTGATCAAGTCCGACGACGAGGACCTCCTGCTACTCCTCACGATATAATCCATTCTACTCTATCTGAGCTTGAATGTTTATTGGAGTTTCAGGATACCAACCATTATAGATTCCTTACATCCTTACACACACTACAATTCCACTTGGATTTCCCTTGAAATTCCATTTTAACCTCATCTTCTCATAACTTATATTCATCCAATTTAATCACTCAATACATCAATGATAGCATTCCAAACATACAGAGCCTAAATTGCACAAAGATGCATTAAAACATATATTTTTACCAAAGAAAATAGATTTGAAGCACTACTACTGCAGTAGCTTTGGCTCAGGCTAAAAAGTCTAGCCTAGGCGAGAGGTTATCTCGCTCAGGCGAGTCAGTCTCGCCTGGCGAGACACTAACAGTGGCAAAAAGAGAAAACCTGGGCGAACTCTCGCTCAGGCTAGGCTGGTTCACCCAGACGAGGTCGTTATCTCGCTCAGGCGACCCCAGCTCGCCTAGGCGAGACTTCGCGCAGGAACAGAGGTGCGTTTCTTGGTGTTTTCACTCAGGCGAGCGTCACTCGCCTAGGCGAAAATACCAGGTCACGAACCTGTTCCTTCATGCAGCAAATCAGTTTTCCTTCAACACCATTCAATTACTCACCAAATCATACAATTCAACCGTCAATCCATAAATTAAACATACAATTCAGGCTCATTCACGGATTATCTATGAATTTTAAGAAAAGGGGTTAGCTTCCCTTACCTTCTCAAAACAAAACCCAAGCAAGATCAGCTCTCAACGAAAGGATGGTTCAATTTCAGCACTTAAGGAGCTGAAAGGAAAATTCTAGACATGAGTATGATCCCTAATTCGACCCAAAAGATTTAAGGACCCTAAATTCATAAAGAAAAGAAGGTGAACTGAGGAAATTGAAAATCAACTTACGCGTAAGGATGGATCGAACAGCTTGGGGAGGAGATTCTGTGGTAACCTCAGGTTGGATTGCTGTTACAGAAAGAAGGAAAACAGAATTTAGGAACTGAATTGGAACTTAAACCTCTTTGGTGGTTAGAGAGAAGGAGGAGAATTTGTGTAGCAGAGAGGTGCAGGTGAGTGGAGCGTTACATCTGTGTGAGTGTTGGCAGAGAGTGCACTTAGAAAGGGGAAAATAAAAGAAGGTTCTCAAATAAATAATTTTTTTACTTTTAAACAATCTCTAACATTTTTTCTTTGAAATTATTAGTATATCAATTTTGAAACAAAATTTAAATAAATTTTAATACAAAATATAAATTTAAATAAATTTAATCTTATTAAAAATTTCATTGTAACATTTAGACATGAAACACAAATTTTGTACTTGACAAAAATAAAAATAAGGATCAGCTGTATGAAATTTTAGAACAATTAAACTTTAGGCTTAAATAGTCATTTGGTCCTAGTTTTGGTCGACTTTTTTCACTTTGGTCCTACTTTTGAAAATGTTTTCAATTTGGTCCTACCTTTCATATTTTTTTTTTCAATCAACTCCTTTTCGTTTACTCAGTCTAAATCATTAACGGAATAGTGGCCAGCATGGTGATTTTGTGTGACGTGGATACTGTTAAGTGATGTGTCTGTTTGCACTGTGCTAACCATTTTATTGTAATTGCAGATTCATTTTAGGGTTTAAGTTGGATTAAATTGGGTTTAGGGTTGTTTATGTCGAATTGGGATTTGGGGGTCGAATTGGGGATTTTTTTCGTCGCTCTGTGAAATTCTGGAATTGCGCCTTTGAGATCAATTTCTGGCATCCAAGGTTTACGCTCATCTTTGTACAATCGTTGCGGAGGGAAAAACGTGTTCATCGCGGAGGTATGTCCTGCTTTAGGGTTTTATTTTTGCTCAGTATTGATTGGGTTTAGTGTTAATGATTAGGGTTTTTTTTATGCATTCCATGGAATATTTTAAATTGTAGTTGCTTTTTCGGTGGTGCATTGTTTATTGTTTTCTAAAAGTGAAAGAAACACCCAAAGTCGAACACTAGGAAACAAACCTTAAAGTTCGCACAACTCCAAAATTGTTTACCCAAGTTCTTTGTAGTTCTAGCTGTGCGCATCACTACAATGTCTCCGCAATCGCAAATTGGGGGTGAGCCTCAGTGAACCCGGCTATTGCAAGAAGATGAAGATGTCCCACGAGTCATTCCTTTTCAGTTGAACTTTAATGGAAGACAACCACAATGAACACAAACCCTAAATTTCAATTTAAAATCTGGGTTATCACAGTGCAAACGGACATGTCACTGAACAGTATCCATGTCACACAAAATCACCAGGCTGGCCACTGTTCCGTTAACGATTTAGACGGAGTTAACGAAAAGGAGTTGATTGGAAAAGAAATTACGAAAGGTATGACCAAATTGAAAACATTTTCAAAAATAGGATCAAAGTGAAAAAAGTTAACCAAAACTAGGACCAAATGACTATTTAAACCTAAACTTTATTATAGTCAGTTCTTTGATAGTATGATCCGAACCGATATAATTTTCATATCGATGTTTGGGAAGATCAAGACTTAAAGTAGTAGTTGATAAATGTAAGTTACTACAGTATAATGCAGCAACTATAATGTTACCTTTTTTATTAATTTTAAGTTATTATTATTATTATTTAAACTTAAATACATTATTAAAATTAAAATAATATGATAATATTTAAATTAGTAAAGAATACAAAAGGACTAACAGCACCTTCTGTCTCAATTGGGCCTGTTTTGCTTCTAAACCACCAAGGAAAAAAGAAAGAACTAACTTACATGTACAATATTATTTAATAAATTAATATTGATGTAAATTTTACATATGAAATTACTAAATTACAATATTGAAACTTATTTATAAATTTGAATAATATAAATTATAAAAAAATTAATTATTTAAATATTATTTATTTATTTTTAATAGATTAATGTTCCGCATGACTTTAATATACTAAGAGAAATCAAGTAACTTTAATTAGCAATTATTCTCAACTTATTTTTTCAATTGAATTCATGTCAACCATGCAAAACTTTAATTTATCTAAAAAAAAATTAAAAATATTATTAATCAAAATCGTGTTCCCTAAAATCATGTAGGATTACTTATATGTTATATCATAAATTAACAAAAATTACTTATATTTACAATTAAATTATATCTTAGACATGTCAAGCACTTTTTCATAACAACTTTTAAGGTTTCTTTCATAATGTTATGCAAGTCTTGGTGGAAATCCCGATCTCTGCTTCTCAAGTTCTTGTCACAAGAGGAATAGGATAGTAATTCCGTTGCTCGTAACAGCTCTTGCAGCTCTCGTTCTTTCTGCAGCACTCTCATTTATTTGTAGAAGAAGACTTCAAGGTACATGTAACAATTTCTCGGAATTCGATTTATTTGTTCAGTTTTTTTATGTTATTCTCTATGTAACATTAAAAACAGACTGTTTTAGTACTTTAAAAATAATTTTATTATATTTTGAAATTAATGATTATTCGTATATTTTAAAGACACAATAGAAAAAAATCAATAAAAAATCTAAATTCAATTTTTCATCGGCTTTTTTTCTTGAACGAAGAGTTCTACCTTGGCCATGAAGAATCTTCATCATAAGAAAATAATGATTAATGATCCACAAATGTGTTTTCTTTCACTCCTATCTCATTTTTTTCATTTCTTTTCTACCACATTACATGCCATATTTGGCTATACCACTATTAAATATACTTATATATACTTTTCTTCTATATTAGTTGTGATGAATAGGCACAAGGTGAGTTTTTTGAACAACACTGTGAGTGTGGATTCAAAGAAACAAGAGTTCAGCTACTCAGAGGTTCAAAGTATTACCAATAATTTTGAGAGGGTTGTGGGTAAAGGAGGATTTGGAACTGTCTACCATGGTTGCATAGGTGAAACACAAGTAGCAGTCAAGATGCTCTCTGCTTCAACTCAAGGGTATCAGCAATTTCAGACAGAGGTATAATCAGTTCATCAAAATTATTATATTTATCACATAACTATCTTTACTGGTTTTTCGGTATTGTCTTCTGTTAAATATTAAAAATACACTGTGCTAATACTTTAAAAATCTTTTTAATACGTTTTAAAACTTCAAAATCAATCAGTTATCTATTTTGAAGGCACAGCACATACAGTTAAGATGATAATGGAATAGACTCTGATATGATATGCAGGCAAATATTCTCACAAGAGTGCACCACAAATGCTTGACTCCACTTATTGGATATTGCAATGAAGGCAATAGAACAGCACTCATCTATGAATACATGACCAACGGAGACTTATCTGACAAACTATCTGGTTAATTTCAAATGTCATACCTAAAAGTTTTTATTTTCAATGTCATATATGCAGGTTAATTTCAAGTATATGCAACAAAAATGTGTATCTTGGTATCAACACTTTCCCTTTTTACACCTTTTCTATGATGCAGGTGAAAGTCAAACTTTCTTAGATTGGAAACAAAGACTTCAAATTGCACTGGATACAGCAATAGGTGAGGAATGAATTTGGATTCTTTGTTGAGTTTTTATGTTGTTCTTCAGTTGACTATTTAAAACATCAATATTATCTGCTATGTAACACACTGAACTTTATGTGCAGGCTTGGAGTACCTTCATAATGGTTGCAAGCCCCCAATTGTTCACAGAGATGTTAAGACCAGAAACATTTTACTAAATGAAAACCTACGCGCTAAAATTTCTGATTTTGGATTGTCAAGGATGTTTTCAGATGAAGGTGACACCCATGTATCAACAGTTATTGCAGGCACCCCAGGATACCTTGACCCTGAGTATGTATTCTTCTCATCTCAGTTACCATTTCAAATTTAATATGCAATAACTTAACCAACTTAATAATCCTTCTTATTTTATCAAAGTGTTCAAAATTGTCATATCAGCTATGATGATCAGACACGCCTCATAAATTATGTGTCCCGTATCCGATACATATCGGATACCGACACTCGTATGATATTTGTAGGACATACTATATCCAATTTGAAAGATATTTTTTTTATCTTTGACATGATTTTGACAATTAAAATAAGGAACAAATTTTATATTATCACTACTTTTTGCATATTGGATGTTAGATAGATAGATTAGATTCTATTTCTGTATTAGTTGACAATGTGTTAGTTGACAGTTTCAAACTTAACATGTATATACATGCCGTGTCCAGTATTCTATATTTTTTTCAATATAGCCGTATTTCTGTGTCCGTGTTCGTGTTCTATCTGTATCCATTTTCGTATCCAGGCAACGTAGCATATCAGCATCTATATCAGATGCTAAAAAATGGATTACCTTGACACACATGTTAAACTTGTAGCCACTTTTTCTACACCTTTTTTATAAGTACTGATATCAGTGTATTTTGAAGGCTACAACACAAAAAAAAAAAACTCAGTAGAGAATCTGAAGTCAGAAATATGTGTTTTTCTTGCAGATACTACATAACAAACAGGTTGAATGAAAAAAGTGACGTGTTTAGTTTTGGAGTTGTTCTTCTAGAGATAATGACAGGGAGAAGAGCCATATCGAAAAGCAGTGAGAAAAGTCACATAATTAAATGGGTGAGTTCCATTGTGGAGGGTGATGGTGAAATTGATGGTGTTATGGATGGAAGGTTAGAAGGAGATTATGACAGTGAGGGTGCAAAGAAAGTAATAGATTTAGCAATGGTTTGTGTGGCTCCAAGTTCTGTTAATAGGCCAACAATGAGTGAAGTGGCCATGGAACTAAAACTATGTTTTCCCATTGGAGAACTTAGGAGTGCTTCCACTGGATCCATTGAAGTTCCCTCCATTAATGAAATCAGTGGATTTAGTTCGTTAGAAAGGTAAGAGGATTCAATATTTGAAACTTGTGAACATGTTCTGTTACTTTTGGTAGTACTGTCTGCTATGGTTGTATTAATTATTTATGTTAAAAATGATATTTAGGTTTACTCATACATTTGTCCTTTCCATTAGTTTAGACTTTTTCTTCTTTTACAAATTTAAAACTAGATATAAATAAAAAGGAATACTCGATCAAATAATTGAATCAAAACAAAATTATAATAAAACAATAAAAAAATGAAGAGTTTGATGAAATTTAATAATTGCAAAACTCTAGTCCGATATAAATAATATATTTTTCAATTTTCAAATGTGATGCCGACTCAAATGTGGACTTTTCTCTTTTAGCAAATGTTGTTCTAACTAATCAAGATAACATCATTGACCACTTCCCTAACTCATTTTCTTTGGGTAACAATTTTACTTTTTCCCTTATTGATTAATAACCCTAAACAATAATTTAGGGATTTAATCAAGTAACAACATTAGATTTTAAAGGGACTTAATTCTAGCCAGCAAATTTGCCCTTATAATCTTCTGTTTAGTTTACTTATAAAAAATGAAACTTTGAGAGTTTTATAAATATTGAATTTTGATTTAAAGGATGTTGGACAACTAAGAAAAATGAGTTGTTGCAAATATATTTAGGCAATGGGGAGAATCAACAGCTACAACACAACTGTTTGTGAAGCAAAGTCTAGTCTTTGTCATATCTCTCTCTCCCACTTGTGAAAAGCCTACAAAATAATTGGTTATCTATTGACATTTTCAAGACCCAAATGGGTGCTTATTCACATTTTCTTTATTAATTTATTACAACATAACTTGCTCCAAGAGATCACTATTCCATGTCACAACAAAGTTTCCTAATTTGGCAAGGAACTCAACCTCTATAACCCTTTTGATCCGATCATGACAACTCATCGTGATGGATGCTATTACTTTTTTTCAAAAAAATTCACATCATTTTTCAGATAATGATATTTTAACTCATTTTTCTATCCATTTTTAATTGAATTAAATATGTTTTTAGTCTCTTAATTTTCAATCAAAATTTAGTTTATCCTCAAAATTTTGAACCAATTTAGTCTTTCATATTTAGAGATGTGTGAATTTAGTCATTTTAACTAAATTTTATTAAATTTATTTGACGTTTCAAGCATATTTTATGATAGTGTTTGAGTTGTTTACACCGTTTGACACATTTTTGTTTCATGATAGTGTTTGAGTTGTTTATACCGTTTGACACATTTTTGTTTCAATGTTAACTCAAATATTATCATAAAACGTCTTTGCAATGTCAAATAAACTTAACAAAATTTGATTAAAAGGACTAAATGTACGCATTTCTAAAGTTAAAGACTAAATTGGGTCAAAGTTTTGAAGAGTGTCTAATTTTAATTTTTACTTCAAGTTAAGGAACCAAAAATATATTTAAATTTTTTTAATTCACCACTCCAATCACCCTTCAATTATCTATTTTGATTTTTTTTAGTGGTGTGATATGATAATTGAAAAGTGGTTGGAGTAACAGGTTAAAAATGAATAAAAAAATGAATCAAAATATCATTAAGTAAAATTAGATAATTTTTTTTGATAAAAAATCGTTGAATCTGTCTCCGCCAATCGTCATCCCAAATCACTCGAACCTTCACTAACTCTGTTGATCAAGTTGTTGATTGACTTCAAGTTTCTTTAATTTTCTTAAAGTACAGTGAAATCAATAGCTTATATGATATTTATTTAGAGTTTGAATTCTCTATTGAGTTTTTTTATTGTCTTCTATTGAATATTAAAAATACACTATTTTGGTGCTTAAGGATAATTTTAAAATTAATGATCTTCGGTGTAGAAAATTCAAACTCATTTATTTATGTTTTTCTGTCAAACGTAACCAAACAGTTAGTATTAGTTGTTAAAGAATCGAAAAAGCATTCAAAAAACGCTATCTAAGACCTTAAAGCATAATTGTACAAAGCAAGAAAAGTAGTGATAAACAAAATGGCAGAGTAGAGACAAAAAAAAAGTGAATTAGTGGGAGAATTGGGTTTTGTGTTCGTGATCAGAAAAAGTGACCAAAAAGTAGAAATGTTTCTTAAACAAAAGGGAGATAAAGGGGGAAGAAAGAAAAGAACTTCACTTTGAAAAAACCACATGCATGATGCATACACAGTAACAATAGCTCCAAGACGTGCTTAGTGAAGAGATTTCAGCACATTAAAATAACCCCTGTTTGATGACAATGCCAGAAGCCACAAATCACGTTTTGTTGTAGCCGTCGTTGTCATAATAATCATCATTAACAATATCATTAGTTGCATTCACAAAAGAGAAAATGGTAGGTTTAAATAAGACACAGAGAGCTTTTATATAGTGTTACTTGTGACAAACACTTCTGCTAAAAAAGAAGAATATGATAAGCACGTGCTGCTGAGCAATGGAGTGGGTTTCAAGAGCACGCGTTGGGTCGAATCAAGGAGACAGGACCACTGACTATGCTCACTAATCCTAAGAGAATGTCTCGTGCATTGGTTATCTAACAAAGCACATCAATTATAATATGTTGTTAAAGGTTTCTCCAAGAAAAATGCACCTTAAACTATAATATTAAACACTTAAAAGTCACAATCACTTTCTCTAGCCCTTTATCTCAATAATAGGCCTTTCTGCATGCTAAAAGTTAACTAGTTTTCATTGTTTTCACTACTTCGGGGTAGTCTAAATCAATTCATCACCACAGTTATAAAATTGCAGTGACAGTGGTGGCATTATAAGTAACACTGTAACCGAAAAAAGTGAGAATTGTTCATGCAAGGTGGTGCTGGTGGTGCTGGTGCAGTTGATTAATTATGATAGAAACCAGAGAGAGAGAGAGAACATCATCATTGATATGTAATTCTAAACAAGTCATTGATGATTACACTAAAGGCAATTACAATACAATACAATGCAATGATACAAGTCATTATAATTAGAGTTTTCTTTGGCTAGAAAATGAAGATCAGATATGTTAATCATTGTGATTGGTAACGAAATGATTAGAGTTGATGGGGTGATAGTAAGAAAACAACATCAACCCTGGGAATGATGGATTGTTTGCATGGGAAAAGAAGGGTTGAAAGAGAAGGCAATGCTTGTAGGAGGACAATTCATTGCATCAACTTTGTTTCCTAGACATTCCAGTGCCTTAACCTGTGATCTGAGAAACTTGAGGTAGTTTGCAGCCTCATCAAGCATTGATGCTGTGTCCATTTTGCTTCCACCAGGCACAAGCTTCTGCAAAACCCTAATCCTCTCACTTATTCTCTCCCTTCTGTGCCTTGCAGCCACAGTTTGTGGATCAGTTGATATTCTCACATTCTTCCTCTTTGGCTTTTCAGCAGCATCCAAGCCAAAGTTCACAGGCCTAAAGGCTGCAGCCCTATATATCATTTCCTTCATTTGTGCAATGGCCTCTGGATCAGGTTCCTCAATGGATGAACACATGGATGAATTTGGTTGCTGGAAATTGATGTTATTTGAAGAGGAACTCTTCTCCCATCTGGGTTTCTTGCTTTTTGATGGATTATCAATGAGTCTGAATCCACCTTCCTCAACAGAAGAACAATTCTGCACAATACTGAAGCAGGAACCACTGCCAGTGCCACCAACTTTGATCATTTCAGTTTCCTCATGGCTCCTCTTTGAACAATCAGCCTTTGATTGTACTTTTTTCCCTCTATCCAAGGAGCTTTGAGAAACTGTTTCATCAACTTCATTCACCGGACACTTCAAGTCCTCCTTTCTACCATTGGAAGCATTACTCTCAGATTCACCAGTGGAAGCTGCACTGCCATAGCTGAAGTTCCACAAGTTTTTTCTACAGTCAGATAAAATCATTGAGATGCCATCATCATCTTCAACAGATGTGTCTGTGTTGCTATTGGTAGCTGAAATCAAGCAGTCAAAAGACTCAAGAGAACAAGCACCCTTCCCATTTTGTGAGCCATTGACAAGTTGTTGTTGGTGGGCCATGTTGAAATCCGGCATGTAGTTGCTAATCAGGTTCATACTTTGAGGTCCATTGACTGACAGAGACGGATATGATTGAGATGTGAAAGCTTCTCCCCAACTGGCTCCAGTTCCTGATTTCACTGGCATCATCATTCTTGGTGCGTGCTGTAAAAGATTTGTGTTTTGCCTTTGCATTTGCATCACATCCATTATCTCTGAAGAAGTGGTGGTAGCATCTGCTGACTGATAAATCACTCTTTCAGAATTTGAATCTGCATGACCCGTTTCAGCTTTCTGCAAATCCTGTATTTGATTTAGAACATTGGGCATGGAGTAACCTCCTTCAAAGTCTGCTGGTGGCTGAATAGTACTCCACAGGATTGGTGTGTTTGCTTCAAATTGAGATGTATCCCAGCTCAAACCATCCATAGATGATAGTAATTTTTTGATAACTTGGAGGAGAAACTGATCCTTGTTAATTACCTATCATGTTAAAGACAATAATATATCAGATAAAATAAACAAAACCCAGATACTTATCTCAGTAGAAAAAATAAAAATTGACCTGAAGGGCCTTATGGCCTTATGGCCTTACTAGTTCACACTGGTAGAACAACTGCTGCCAGAACAAGATTAGAATCCTTGATAATTGTTCAAGAGTCTTCAATGTTAGAGATGAAACAGAGGACCAAACCCAGCTTTTATATCAAGATTTTGCACAATCTGGTTGTGGCATTAACTTGCCTCTTAAAATTCAATGTGGAGGTAACTGTTAGGAGGTGGAAAAAAAAGAAGCAAAGGGTTAGGTCAGATTGAGAAACTGAATTTTATGCAGTACTCTATTCTGAAAGTAGTACAAGTTGGAGAAGAAAGAGAATTTATGTGTCCCTTATAAAAGATATATGGTCCTGGTACATTTAACAAACTGGAAAGAGAAGAGAAGAGAATAGAAAGTGAGACAACAAGGTTAAGGTTGTACCTTGAGCTGCCATTGAAGAAGTGCAGAACTGATGCACCGTGTTTGTTGTGGAGAACCTTGTATAGGTAGGAAGAACAAAAGGTACATGCTTTTATAATAAAACAAATATTGGTACTTGAGCAATTACGTCAGGAAACTGTATAATAAACAACTCCTTCAACACGAATATAAAAACACACAAAAAAGAGGCTATCATTAACTATAATGTTATAATAATCTGGTTTTAACAGTTTAGAGCAATTTCAAAAAGGATAATGCTTTTTTTTATCAGTTATGTGGGTCTATAAATAAAACTGTTTCTGCAGACAGTGAGCATGAAACTTCAGAGTGGTATTTTGAATGTCAAATCCTCATATTTTATCGTATACAAACATTTTTTGTATTCTTTTCAAGTGCGGAAAGCTCTGAACCCCTTTTAGTTGCTTAGTAAAAACTGCACTGTAAGTGAAGCATCTTTTAACACCAACACCCTCTTTATAAAAAAGCTTTCTGTGTTAATCATGGTTTTAATCATAACCTGCAAATGTTTTCACTTTCTACCACCATATTTCTATATGTTCATACACACCCAAAAAAATAACTGTTACAGTAAGAAACTCAGATTAACATATGAAATGGTAAAGATATACATATATATGCAAATAGCATAATAACTCCTAAAATTTGGTGTGAGAATTAAATAATGTATAAAGTAATGTTCATAGGAGTGACACCTGAAATCTTATTAGAATAAACATATACACAATCTGAAAAGATTTTGTTTTTGCAAAATATAGTTTGATAGAATTGTTTACCTGATAGTGGAGAAAGCCACAGTGGCAGAAACAAGTTGCAGCAGACAGATTAGCACAGAGAGAAAGTTATAATCTTTTGTTTAGATTTATTTGAAGTTCTGTTGTGGCATTGTTGTGTTCATAGTGAGGATCAAGTTACTTCTGATCTCTCCTGATTAAACTCATATAATATATATATATATATATATATATATGTGTGTGTGTGTGTATGTATATATAACATGCACATGCATCCCACCTTTACATTGTTCAGGTGAGTGAATGGGTTCCCATTTCTTATGCTTTCTGCAGATGGAGTGATGTTTATGAATACATGTCAAAGAGTAATGCACCAGAGAGTCATTTGATTCTGTTATAATTTTAGTTACCACATTATAATGTTTAATCTGATATTTATGACGTCAATTTTATGGTGTTATAAAGATGTTTGAATAATATTATGAAATTAATCCATAGTCCATGCACCAAAATAGAGATTTGTTTTTGTAATAAATTAAATTTTATATATTTATGAAGCTTTAAGTTGTGAATCGGGAAAGTTCCATTGCATAGTTATTGGGGCATTTGGGTGGGCCCACAGATTGGGCCTAGCGGGTTTGTCTTCGATGAGGATGTCAAAATCTCAATCAATGCCAACACGGGCGTGAGTTGTCGGCTCAGCATTGCGTCATTTTATCGGCTCGGCTCGGCTCAATCACAAGAGACCTCGCACGTGAAGGGAAGGGTTCTCTTCACACGTGTCAACCATCTATTGGTGGAAGCTTGATTTGATAGGTCTTGACCCACGTGGCATGCAAGATGAAAACAAGAAACATGTCATGCAGTTGCATCTTAGTGGCTTAAAAATGATGAGATTTTTCGAAATGTTACAATATTCTTTCTTTCATATATTCATTTTAGATTTTGTCTGATGTCACAATTATGAACTTAGACACATTACTTATAAACATTGATAATAAATTAATTATTAAAAAGGAAAACAATCCTCGTCTTGCAAAAATTTTATACAAAATATGGGTTAGAGATCTCGGACTAAATATAAAGTTATTTTATATGATACTTTTAAGTATATATATATATATATATATATTTCTCCATCTTTTTCATAAAAAAATTAATATATTTTCATGTATAAAATATTAACATTTATGAAGAGTAATAAATGATTATTTTTCTGAAAAGATAATATTTTAATAAATTATTGTAATATTTAGTTATATATTAGACATCTAAAAACTAAGTAGGTCTTTCTTAGGGTGGAGTTTAAACAAAAATTTAGATAGTTTGATGTTTTATTCTTTTGTAGTAGTGAAGTCTTTCTTCAAATTAATTTGAACTATCAGAATGTATTAAACATAGTTTTGTATCTTGTTTTCTATAGTTTCTACGTATGCTTGTATTTTTTGTTATATTTTAAAATACACGTCTTCCGAATTATATATATATATATATATATATATATATATATATATATATATATATATATATATATATATATAGATATATATATATATATATATATATATATATATATATATATATATATATAGTGTGTGTGTGTGTGTGTGAGAGGTATAAAGTATTTGGCTAATTAATGTTATGATAATAAAAGAAGACATTTATTTATAAAATTAATCAATTTAATAATATTTTTTCAACAATAACAATAAAATTATTGAATGGTTCAAATCTAAATTATTTATCTTTTAAAAAATTATTTATCAATTAAAAATTTTAAAACAATACAAAATTTTATAATAAATTTGTAAAAAAATAATGAAATATAAATTATTTATTAATATTTATTTAAAATTTAAATATTTTTATATTATATCTTTGTATGGAAAAACGGGTCAATGTGTCCAATTTGATTTCAAGCAAAGTGAGACGTATTGACTTGCAGATGGAATTGAATGAAAAGAAATGTAACCTACTCTATTTAAAAGTGAATATAAAATTGATGTATCAAATATATGGTGATGTAAAATACTAATTTGTTTCTTTTTAACAAAATACTTGTTTTATTTTTTTAAGTTCATATACATGTTATCTATTTTAAATTAGTTAAAATAAAATACACAATTTAAAAATTACGACTTAGTTTTTTCTTTAATAACTGCGAATTCTATCTCTAGCATATCTTAAATTTTCTATTATTTTAATGTCAAAAGTATTTGAAGTTTATCTTGATTTCGAATTATTCTATTTGCACCGAAAATAATATTTTATTCTTAGATGTCTATTTCAACACAAATAAATACAAATTAGTCAAATATATCGTGCACTATATGAATATTTTCACATAAAATATAAAATATGAATTAAAAAACATAAATAAAAACTTATTATAGTAATAGAAAAACTATAAGTAGAAATGCAAAGTTAATTCAATTAAAACGATCATATACAATATAAACAAACTGTTATTGCAATTACTATTAACAAATCAATATTTATTATTAAGTGACTTTAAAATAAATTGGTTTTATTGTGGGACTTCCAACTATATTTGCAATTTATTAAAAATAAAACATTTTAAACTACATAAAAATATATAATTTATTCATAAAAGGTGTATGTATCATAAATTGAGAGAAAAAGAAAAGTAAAAGAGAACACCCTAAAAAAATTGTTATATAATATTAGTCCACCTAAATAAATCACAGAAACTTAATCTTTCACAATTAAATCATTAATTTTCTTCAGTAAGAGTTCCACCAAACTAATAACTAGTACTTCTTCTAGAAGGAAAATAATGGTGATGTTCTGAATGCAATTAAGTTCAACTTTTATGACAGAGAAAAAGAATATATCTGAACCCAAACATAAAATATATGTAATTTAATTTTGTTCAGATTAAAAGTTTAGGGTTTAGGGTTAGCTTGTTAATTGTTTATACATGTTTGTTAAAATAATTTTAACTTCACAACTAATAAAATAAAAAAAATCCAATAAATATAAATATAGTAAATACGTGGTTTAAATTTAATAGAAATAGAAAATGAAACTAAACAATGGCCAAAAAAAAAATTGTTTGGTGATTACTTTTTCCACTCCCGAATCAAAATATTTATAAATTTAAAACCACTATTATTTTGAACACGTATAAAACAATTACGTTGGTATGTTTGAATTTGTTTATTAAAAGAACATTTTACAATATTTTCACATTTTGAAAAGTATATATTTCTCAAAAGCAGCCTAAAATATAAATAAAAAACATATAGAAGAGAGGTTGTTGGATAAATTAAATAAATCAAACTACTTTTTCACATGTGAACATTCTTTTTCAACAATTACCGCAACAATTTTGACTTTTTGCTTTCTGTTGAACAGAAGGTTCAATAATTGAATGGCTGAAATTCAATGTAAAAACAAAAGGAAAAAATTATATATATATATATATATATATATATATATATATATATATATATATATATATATATATATTATATATATATATATATGTGTATGATAAAGTTTTTGATAAAGTGATAAACTCAATCAAAAACCAACCAATTGTTGGAAGACTTAACTGAGCAGCAACTTTGATGTGTATATAAATATTAATAAAATAAAATTTGTTTATGTATAATTTAGAAATAAAAATTAAAAAAAGAAGACGAAGGTGTTTTCTACTATTATGTATAAGCAAAACACAAGTTAATTTTAGTTTATAAAAAAGATAATTTATTTTAGCTTCTCTCTTTCATTAGTCTCTCTAAGAAAATTCGTTGGAACAAAATTATAACCTCGTTGAAAATTTAAAAAGGATAAATATGGAAAATCGATAGCCATCAAAATGAACAAACCGTTTGTTAAACGATTAAGAAATCTTTATTAACAAAGTAAGAAAAAAATTCTAAGTGAATTTGATAATATCTAAATTAGTTATTGAATTTTGACATGAAGTTAGATTTATTTGTCTTTGATATATTTATTAAAAAAATACATGTTAAATGGTGATCGAAAGAATTTCCTTCGATTTTTCCAAGAAATTGTGTACTTCAATTTTTTTTATTGTAGAATTAGGTTAGTGACAACATTGAATGTCCTTAGGTCAACAACAACCTAATAATTGGGACTCTATTATCACTTTCTCATAATAAATCACATTTTTCTATTACCTTTTTTAGAAATATATTATATGGTTTTATATTTGAATTTCCTAAGCTGGCTTTGGCCTAAGGTGGGTGAGGATAATATGATGTTGACTCCCACGTGCACAACACAGGCCCACACAATCATGTCCTTTTTTTTTTCTTTGTTTGTTAATACTTCTAGAAACGAATTCACCGTTGTTAATTACCGTTATTACGGTTTCATTCATCATGAAAAATATTTGTTGTTTAATTTGTTAATAAACAACATTGTGTTATGTAACCATTGTTGTTAACAAACATTTTTCACTTGTCATACTGTTGTTAAGCAGTTTTTAGATATCATACGAACATTTTATAAGATAATTTTAATGTTGTTGAGTTTTCTTATTTTGCAATTAGTATGACACTAACTCTTTTGGTTAATTGTCGGTTTAATTTATATGTTACTAGCGTAAACACATACGCTATCACGTATGTGTGTACATATTTTTTATATATGTATGATATTATATTAATAATTGATGATATTGTAATGTTATTAAGTTAATAAACAAAATAAAAGTATATTTATAAAAAATAAAGTGAAATGTATGAGAAAATATTTGATGGATAGTAGGAGAAGAAAAAAGAAGGAGATAAGTAAATAGTTTTATAAAAACTTGTAAAAGTAACCATTAATTTTTAAAAATTTAATAAATAATTAAATTGTAAAGGATAAAATTGGAATTATGAAATGTGGACACAAAAATAAGATTATCTCCTTTATATATAGTTATAGATATATAAAATAAGATTATATTTATTGAAAATAAAATAAAATATATCAGAAAAATGAAAGAATAACGGTTCATAAAAAAAAGAAGAAACAAAAGAAAAAGAGAAAAAATAAGATAGACGATTTTATAAAAAGTTTATAAAAATAACGGTTAATTTTTAAAAATATAATAAATAACTATATTTTAAAGGATAAAATTGATATTTTGAAATGTGGACAAAAGAGAGAATTATGTATTGTTATAAATATGTAATTGTGTCTAAAGATATATTAGTTGAAGTAGATTTTTCATTTTATCAATCAAAACCTCTTTCAAAACTGTACAAACTTCTTAAAAAAGCATCACATACTATTTCGTTAAAAATAATATTTTACATGATTTTTATAAATATAAAAATTAAAGACAAAATATAATTTATTGTAATAATTTAAGAAAAAAACTAGATTTAGCCGTTACAAAATTATGAAAATACCCAAAGAAAAAGCCTTCAATATACTGTTTCAAACTTGATTGAAAACACAATCTACGACTAGATTGCGCAACATGTTAGGATTGGGCATTTGCTTTCTGGATCCCATCAATTTCTTTTTGCACTCCGTCAATTTTTTAATGAAATTTTATTTCTGTAAAAGTAACTTTCGGAATATTAATTCCGAAACAAAATTTCAGAAATTTTTGGAAAAACATATGTTGGAACGAACTTTCCCGGGAACAGAAGTTCTTGAACTAAATTTTTGAAATAAAATTTTCGGAAATAATGAAAAATAGTTTGGAATATATTTTTTGAAACAGTTTGTTAGAACACAATTTTCAGAATGTACATAAAATCTTCTGGAATGAATATTCCAAAACATTATTATATGATATGTGTTCAGGATTTAGAGTTTCGAGTTTTATTTTCTGTAATGAACATTCCAAAACATTCTTATGTGAAACTTTTAAGAACACATGAAATATTTTTGGTAAAAACGTTATAGAATGAGTTATTTTAGCATTTTTTTTTTCTCTTTTTCTTCCTCTACAACGTTTGGTAAATAACGTTGTGTAATATTGAAGGGTATTTAAGTATTTTTCTTGTATTGTGGAACGCAGAAAATAAATTAATGGGTACAAGAACAAAATTGCCTTATGATTGGGCTCGTATTCCTGGTCCAATGATACTGTACACACAAAAAAAATCAATAAAATTACGTATTTTATCTTTTAAATAAAGATTATGTTAGGAATTAAAAAAAGAAAAAGGCAAGAGCATAAGAGTTAAAATTTAAAGAAAGTTATGAGAAAATGAACAGATATTCGAAGCTGTTTAAAATAAGGAATGAAAGAAAGAGAAAAGATGTGAAAGGCAAATAGGTTCTTCATTTATTTGGTTGAAAATAAATTACAAAAAAAAAATCCAATTGAATAATTGTATTTACTTTCTTTATCATTATAACTATTAAAGTATAATATTAATTGTAACTGTGCAAAATCAGGATGGAGAATGAGAAATTTTGAGGCTCAAAAATTTGTAATGAAAATGGAAAGACAATAATATCTTTGACGACAAGTTTCCTAGCTACTCTGAGCAATATATATCAAATAATTCGGATAAAAAGTATAATAATATTTAAAAAATTTCATTTTGATTAACCTCCTTTTTTTGATTAACATCAATGTGGATTCTCATTATATTTTTAAGCACCCAGAGACGTTTTTCTATAAATATTTTTTATGAGAGAAAAATACCAAAAAAAATAATATTTAGCATCATGAGCGTGTGCCACGTAACCTAAGTAAGATCGAAAATCCTCACGTGTCTGAGATGAAATAATAAATATCCCCTGCTTTTTATATTAAAAAAAAAAAACCGATCATGTTTATCTTAAGACAAACTAATCACGTGTTAGTAAAAAAAGGAGACAACTTTAAAAAGAAAAACAAAAAAATCAAACATCATAACCTTTGTTGTTGAAGGAAGGTTGAAGAGAGACACGGTTCAAAACATTAAAAAATGCTAAAATAGAAAGACAGGATTTTTATTTTTTTCATGAGATTGGGGAAACACAACGTGTGGTAACCATGCAGTCTCTTACCCTTTGGTGTTGCCTTGCACTTCGCCAAATGCAAGAGAAAGTGAGTGCGTGCAAAGGAAAATAAGAAACAGAGACTCGGTCACTGCCTCTGTCTCCAATCATCCACATTCATTATGCCATGTTACTCTCCCTCTTATACTCTTTGCCTCCGCTTCCTCATCAATTCAACAACATGGTAGGGTCACTCACAACGTTCTTGCATGCTGCTTCTTCATACTCATTCCGGAACAACCCTACTTTCTCTTCCAACAATATTCGGTATATTATTATTTCACATCTCAAGTTCAATCCCTTCTCACTTCTTTTACATTATTTTGTTGGTGAAGCCCTCGTGGTTTCATGGTGGCCTTGTTTTCCAACTCAATCTATCTATTTATCAATCTATCTATCTATCTGTTTCAGATATTCCTTTTTCTCTGTGATAGACAAAATTATCTCTCTCTTCTGTGCTTGCAAGATTTAGCCTTTGATTTTCTTGTCGTTTACGTCTTAACTGACCTTCATTAGGGTTCTTGTGCTTTCCAAGTGTTTGTCGTTTGTTTTCAGCTAAAAAGTTTAGTTTTTGACAACTGGGTAGATTTGTGATTTTTTCTTTAATTTCTGCTATGTTTTGAGATGTTTTCCTCTTCTTGTCAATAATGTGGGATGGGATCAGAAAAACTGTTGCGTTGGAGCTGGTGAATTTATTTTTTTGCTCTTTGTTTTGATTTACTAAGAATTGCTTGTGGATGGATTGATTTGTTTTTGCTGGTTAAATTCGCCAGCAGAGCTTGTTTCTGTTGTGTGGTTTTGAGTTTCTGATGCTTCTGAAGTGGTTTTTATGCTACTGAGAAATACTATGAGAGGATTGAAAAGTATGTTTTGTGAAATTGGCAGAGATATAAAATTGTTGCATGTGGATAGTGTGTAGAAGGATGAATAGGATGAGAGGGGGAATTGAAGAGAGCAAGGAGATTAGTCCAATGTTTCCAAGATTGCATGTTAAGGATGCAGAGAAAGGAGGACCAAAAGCACCCCCAAGGAATAAGATGGCACTCTATGAACAATTCAGCATCCCTTCTCAAAGTTTTGCACCAGCATCACCATCCTTGTTTCCACTCCCGCTCAGAAACTACACACCTCATACATCATCAAGCCACGTGAGTCAAGTGCAGTTCTTCAAATTCTTGCCTTTCATAATTTTCTGTAACATAGTATCTTTCTCTTATTTCACAGATACTTGGACCCCAACTCTGTTTTTCTTATCTCTATCCTTTTGATAGATGTATTAAGCTTGAATAGAGGTATTAAGTTGCGTGAATTCATTTGAGAGTACTAGACATTTTCAAACATAGTTTAAGTAATAGTGATAAACAAAATACACAAGTATTCTTTTCTTTTAGCTACTTCTTTCTCTTATTCTCAAATACCTATCTGTTTCTGCCCCCTTAAATTTTGTTTAGGATCTTTGAATTATGAATATCACTCTTTTTTTCTTATGGAAGTGGCAGTACCATCTTTTTGATTCTCAAGTAGTTATGCTTTCTATCTAGCATGGTTTTTGAGTTAGGAAATAATATAAAATGTTTTGAATTAGAGAAGCTTACAAATTTTATGGAGTTTAACTTGCATCTATGTACGCTCAAATAACTAAATATAAATTTTGCTCCATGATTTTAGGAGTTGCTAATGGTGACTGAATAATTGAATCTGAAATTAAATTATCCACTAACAACTAAAATCAAGATACTATATTCTTATGAATTTAATAATTGACTTATTCAAAATTAAAATAATAATTATTTTGACATCATCCTAGGAACATTTCCAGAACTCCTTCTCTTGGAGGTTGTAAACTCTTATCTTCCTAAAAAAATTAACTTGCTGATTTAGAATGACTTGGTAAAGACATGATCTCCTGTTCTAGTTTAATCTTCTCCTACTGAAGTATTATCGTCTCCCTCTGATATATTTGGGCCGTAACATGCACAACATTTAACTTCTTAGTAAACTCTTTGATTTTCATCCTTGGGTGATTTTTTTTTTTCGCATCAAAACTTCTTATCTTTGTATCAATAGCCTTCAATTTTAAATTCAGAGTTTTTAGACCCTTCTCCACATGCTCAACCTTTTCAACTTTCTCTGAAGCATATTTTGTCTTTCTAGTGACATACCATACTTCCTTTTCTTTTACCATGTTCTAGCTTGTTGGCTTTTAGCTAGTAGAGCATCTTCAATAGCCTAAGGATGAACATCAAAGAGTTTATTAAGAAGCGACAAGCTAAGACTAGAGGTGTAACTTGTGAGAAATTTGATTCAACATCCATTTTCATAGGTCTCTCAAGAAGAAACTCGGGTACCACTTGTTGGTTTTTGTTTAAGGATAGAAGAAAAACAATCGAGCAAGGAAATAATATAAAACTTTTATTGAATATGTCTTGTACTTAATTACATTGACATAAATTAAGAGAAATCTTGCTCCATGATTTTTGGAGCAACTACTAATAACTGAATTATAAAATTTAAAACTAAAAGACCGCAGATAAAATCAAGATATTACATTCTTATGAATTTAAAATTAATATGGAATGCTCGGTGAACATTAAAACTCGTTGAGGAGCTAACGCGTAAATGTTCACTGAGCATTCCATATTATTTGGCGTGAGACTTAAACACTCCACACATACTACTCAAGTCCTTGGCAGGTTAGAAGCATCCATAACACAAACGTGATACATGGTTAGATATTTATACCAATAAGTTTTTCTGTTCATCCTTTGCAACCATTTTTAATTGTTATGTTTTTGCTGTGCTGCAGATCAGTAGCAACCAAAGCATCCAATTCAACTCCAGTGCTCCTTCTATTCTGGCTGAGAAGAGTCAAGCTTACAATTTTAGAAGGACTAACTTAACCAAATACACGGTGAGTCGTGAGTGAGAGAAACGAAGAAGCCTACAAGTTACCAAATTTAAACTTCTTATGCTCATTGTCATTTACTAGTAAACACAATTCATTTCAGCAAGACAATTTCATCAATAGTAAGAATTCTCTGAAAGCACTTGATGGTGAAGATGCTTTTATAACTTCTGGTTCTGCACATGGAAAAGGCTCATGCTGTAGCATCATCCAAAATAATAAAGATGAAGACGGTTGTAATTTGAGCTGTTCTCTTAAAAATCTGAATTCATTTAGAAAGAAGGTGAATTCACCTGGTGTTGTAGACCTGAAGTCAGCACAATATGGGAAGATCCAGATGGAGGAGCTTACAAAAGTGAGTCAAAATGGTCAGAAGCCAGAGGAAGTGCTCTCGTTAGATGGTTTTGGTGACATGACAGATGCATCATTAATCTCATTGGTGCAAGGTAGGGATTCTAAATCAATGAATAAAGAACATAAATCTTTGAAGGATGAAATTAGAAGTATTTCAGTAGATAGCTTGAAAACGTTGCAAGGTAACAGTGTCCATACACATGAAGAACATGCAGCTTTTGGGGACAAATTCAACTCAAGGGACCATCACATTGAGAAGCCAGCTGCCAGTGATGTGCACAAATGTTCTGGAGAGTTAGAGATTGGTAGAAGGTTCTTCCTTGACAAGGGAGCTGGGAACGAAGATGAGGAGACATCGGTTATGCATATTTCCCCTGACAATGTTGTAGGAGCTATAGGTGAACAACAATTTTGGAAAGCCAGAAGAACTATCGTCAAGTAAGTTTACCTGTCTAGTAACATGTGTTTATGATTTGGCCTTGCTCTCTTTCTGTTAAACTACTTCTGAACTTTGCTGATTTTGTTATTGTTTGCTGAAAATCTTTATAAGTTTTTGACGAACTTACAGCCTTGCAATTCTCAAATTTCAATGCAGATTGAATATAGTGATCTAGTTCTTGGTGTGTTCATTTTTCATCCATTTATTTTTTTTGAACATGGTATTTATATTATGTTCCATACTTTGACCTGATACTGACATTGCTATTTTCAGCCAACAGAAAATCTTTGTCATGCAAGTGTTTGAATTGCATAGACTGATAAAGGTAATTGCCAAACTAGATACTCTTAACTGTTTGTTCTATTAAATATATGCACCTCGTCTTCACTCATCATAACATGAGAAGTAACTTCACATTTCTTGGAAGCAGGTGCAAAGATTAATTGCAGGCTCACCCCATATATTGCTTGCAGATAACCTTTTGCTTAACAAGCCACCACCCAAAACATCCACAACCAAGAAATTTCAATCTGATTTTGTTAGTGAAAAACCATCCTCAGTTGCTAAACTTGACAGTAAATCCGTGAAGGCCCCTACTGCTGAGCATGCTACAAACAGTGCAGTTGAGAAGATTCCCATTCCTTGTGTCAACAACATAACCAAAGGCCATGCTAATCAGCTGCCAAACTATGGCCATCACTTAGCAAACCTTCCAATAGCCTCCTCTGATACAAATTCCAAACAGTCCCCAAGCTATGTCTACCCTCCACCAGGAAACCAGTGGCTAGTTCCTGTCATGTCACCATCAGAAGGCCTAGTATACAAACCAGTCATAGGGCCATGCCCTCCAAATGCAGGCTTCATGGCACCCATATACGGCACTTGTGGCTCAGTTAGCTTCAATCCTTTAAGCAAAGATGCTTCTTCAGAAGCAGCTCTTGCTCCAAGTTCTCACCAAAAGTTTGGAATCCTTTCTGGTTCATCTTTGCCCCAGTTCTTACCACCACCATTCATCCATAATCCATCTTCTATGTCAGCTTCAGCCGTTGAGCAAATGGGGCAGTCCAATGGTCCTGAAAACCACAACTCATGTGGAGAAGTCAATTCTGCCATAATATACCAAAGCTCATCTAACATATCCAGCCCCACAAGCCAAGTGATGTCAAGAAACATTTCAACTCACCACTCACCGAAAGATAAAGAACCACAGAGAAGCACAGCTAGCAGTCCTTCCAAGAGGGGGAGTGCTGGGGAAGTGCTTCCTTTGTTTCCTTTGGCTCCAACATTTTGGCAAACAGAAGATAGGCACACTCAGGTTGAACTGCAGCCAAGAGTAATCAAAGCCATGCCTCACAATCCAAAATCAGCTAGTGAATCAGCTGCAAGGATATTCAGATCAATACAAGAAGAAAGGAAACATTTGTAACTAGTAACATGTTCTGTCTCATGACAAGACATGTCTGTTTATTCCTGATATTTCTAGTTTGACACTCTAACACTGTATGTACCTATAACCATTTTTGTCTGATAATAATATTGCATGGGTGGAAGCAGAAGCAGAAGCAGCATTGTAAATTCATGAAAACAGATAAAAAAAAACATTTGTACCAATCACTTGAAGAAATGCAGAGATCTCGGCAGCTCTTTCGGCCTTGTACAAACAAGTTATTCAAATTATTTATAATATCTTAATTGTATAAATTTGGTGATCCAAATTTGATTCTCACTCAAATTTTAAATGTGTAATTTTTATTTATTTATTAACTTAACATTTAATATATTCATTTAGGAAATGTAGCAATGATGTAGAGTTGGAAACTAAAGATATTCATTTAGGAAATGTAAAGAGAAACGTTAGTTCTTAAACTTAGATCCATAACCACACAATTGTGGATCAGTATAAACATCTAGATCTAGCAAATGTAGAATAAAAATAACAAAATTATTATACGTTAAATTCTTAAATAGTTTGAGTTAAAAACTAGCATAGTATTTTATTGAATTAATATATGAACTATAAATATATATAAATCTACAAAGTTGATTCAAATTTATGTGTCCGATTTCAAAATGTTTATATGTTAAGCTTTATCTTTATTTTGAAATTATCTGTTTTAAAAATTTCTTTATTTTAAATTTTATAATTTTTTATATAAAAAAACAAGTAAACTACTTTTTTGTCTTTAATATTTCCTAAGTTAAGTTAAATATACCCATAAAGGAAAATTGATGTTAAATTAAGAATATTTCATATTTAAAATAAACAAATAAGTTTAGAGTGACTATAAACTTTTATCTTATTTCTTATTAAAAAGTTATTTAATTTTGTTCCTAAAATAAGTTGTTTAGATTTAATTAAATTTTAAGTTGAAGATAGATTTGAGGTGGATCTTTATTAAAAAAAAATCATTGTCTACTAAAAAAATTATATTTCTTAATTGAGTTTCAATCATTTAATATTTTTTGTTGATTAGATAATGTGATTATTATTTTATCCTGTTATCTTTTAAGTTGTTGTCTTCACATATTATTTGTCTTAATATACTAATATAATAGGCAATTCTTATGATTGAATAAGAGTAAAATAAAATGAAAAGGGAAACGAAAACTTAAATATAATGTTGGGAGACTATAATTTGAATAATAAAATAAACGTTAGATGAGATTGAAAAGAAAGTAATAACGAAAACATGTTGGATAAAGATAAAAATGAAAATAAAAATAAATGAAGAGAAAGTCTTTTGTCACTCTATTTTTTTTTTCAGTTTATCTTCATAGAAACACCACGTGTTGTATTAACACATAATTAAATTATTTAATATTAACACAAAATAACATTTGAAAATAAATAATAAGTAAGTATTTTTAATAAGTATAATTAGACTTGAAACTTAATTAAATATTTTTCTTTTCTTTTACTATATGTTATACTAACTTATATGATTTTTTTAAATGACAAACATTTACTAGTGGCCGATAATGCGAACATTTAATATCTTTAAAAAATATTTTTAATTTTTTAAAATAAATATTTACCTTAAAATGAACTTCAAGACTTAAAGTAGTAATTTTTTTTTTTCACGAACATGTTTACTTTTAAGCTAAGAAATATGTAAAGCACGTTGAATGATTATTTCCGCCATTTTGAAAGAACTAAAAATAAAGAAAAATATTTTATGCAAACCAAGATTAAAATTTATTCATTTCCTAAAGGGAACAAACAAATCATTATTTTTAAATTGTGAAGTATAAAATATATAGAATTTGATATTAAATCGAATTATAATATTTTTGGTTAAATATGTTTTTTGTCCCTTAAGTTTCAGTGAAAGTTAAAATTAGTTTTTTTTTTCAAAATTTTTGACCAATTTAGTCATTCATCTTTAAAGATGTGTGAATTTAGTCATTTTAACAAAATTTTATTAAGTTTATACGACGTTTCAAGCGTATTTCATAATAGTATTTGAATTGTTTATACCGTTTGACACATCTTAGCTTCAATGTTAACTCAAATATTATCATAAAATGCGTTTAAAATATAAAATAAACTTAACCCTAAAAAGAACTAAATCCACGTATTTTTAAATATGAATGATTAAATTGGTATAAAGTTTCGAAGAATGACTAGTTCCAAAATTTACTGAAACTTGAAGATCAAAAACATATTTAACCCTAATATTTTATAGTAGTAAAAAAATGATTTCCTTTTAAAAATTTATCAATTGTTTAATAAAAAGTGTAACATACTATCAATTAAGACTCTTAGGCATACTTCAAGAAAGAGCATATTTGAAGCATTAATTAACAAACAAGCAATTTTTATTTTTTATTTTTGGCAAGAATCTTTAGTGAAACGTTGCCATCATCACCATCAAAACTTTGAAGGAAAGGAAAAAGAATAATTTGGTGAATGTATTCTTAATGGACTGAAAAAGTTTGGTGGTCCACCAATTATTCTACCATGCCTCACTATGATTGGGGAAAAATGTTCACAAATAAACAAAAATCAACAACAATAAAAGGAAAACCCTACACTCACCCTACAACAATTTCACTTTCCCAAAGAACTTGGACTCAAATAATCAATTAATGAAATCAAAGAAAATCACATTACAAGTACAATATGGGGCATAATGGGGAATTTTCAACCAATAACATGTGCTTGTACAAAATTCTAACAACATGGACATAAGGTCTAACACCTATAATCATAGATGGTAAAAAACTACAAGAAAAGTTGTATTTTCTTTACAAGATTCTAACTCAAAATTGGAGTAAAGTATTTGCTCTTAATTTCTAATATTGGTAATATGGTATAAAAAGAAGAAAAATAGAAAAAGGAAATGCATCAAATAAATGTTTATATTACTATCTAATTCATTATTTTATTTTTATACTTGTGTAACCTTGAAGTTTTTTTCTTTCACATGCTTGTAAACTATAATTTTTATATGCATTACATTTTTTTTAAGAATTATATTTTAATAGTATAACGGTCTTTTTAACTTGTTCGAATAATTAAGATGCATTGAGTCTTACAAAAGTACATAGTTATGTGTGATATTAAATAAAATGTAACCTAATAAACATGAATATAATTTTATTTGATTTAAAGAACAAAAATATTCATAAATGTCGTATAAATGTATTTAATATTTTATTTAATGCTCAACAATAAAAATTAAAAAATAATTAAATAATTATATTTTGATGTTGTTAAAATTTAAATATAATTATACATAAAAAATTTAAATTAACAAAAAAAATCAGAAAAAAAAAATAGTGTTAAACATATAAAAAATTTATAAAAAAAATAAAGATTTTTTTTACCTTTTAGTAGAGACCATAAAAATTTTAAATTACTTGTTTTGTATCAGAAAAAGTTAACAATTTAAAAAGTTACTTTTGTCTTTATAAGATCTGTTATATATATTTATACTATTTCAATTAATATATTAATTATTTCAACTTTTAATGTAAAAATATAAAATTAATGTACATTAATTATTCTTTAACCGAAAACTGATTGGCCTTCTCCATAATATAATTTAAAGGCTAATGCTAAAATTGTGGGAAAGTCTGTGTATGAAAACTAGATTAATTAGCTTTTAATTAAGTATTATAGTTGTAAATGATTTGAATAAAAAATTAAATGTAAATATGAAGGTTGAAACTAGAAATCAACGTGAATGGCGTGGGCCGAATCCAACCAAACCCAAAACGACAGCAACAACTTAAACTCAAAAAGTAAGAGACAAAAATCTATGAAACTGATCTTAGGTTAGTAATAATAGGTTTTAAAATAATCATGCTGCCGTTTATTTATTTATTTATTATTATTTGATTTTATTTTTCTCTCTCCTACCTAGGAGTACCCGTTTGGTTTCAACCTTTAACTGAGGCTCTATTCAAAGCCTAAAACAGAGAGAAAATTAGACAGTGATGAATGAAAGTGCAGAGATAGCAGAAAATTCCCACTTCCATTGAAATCTGGCGTTATTCAAGAGCGAGGGAAAAAAGTGTGAAGGGATCCACCAAACGTTATTCTTTTCCATTGATTGAACCGTGTATGTAACTTGCTTTTCAACATGGCATCATGGTAATGCGCCTCTCACGCTTTTCTGCGTATTTTTTTCTGGTTTTTCTTCCCTCACAAATCCTCCCTTCAATGCCGTTTCCACCCTTTCCGAGAAAACGTGACACCAAGCTTTTGATTTGTTCGTAAGTCGGGAAATCCTGGTTTTTGAACGGTGTGAGCATTGTTGGTTTTGTGGGAAGCTGATTTTGTTTCGTTTTTGAAGTGATCTCGTGCTTGGTTTGGGTTTTGATCTGTTATTTGATATGGCTTGTCATTGGTTGTCCCAATAAAGAAGTAAGGATGCCCCATGTGGTGGAAATTTGAATGGTGTGGCTCGTTTGTGTAGATTTGGTTTCGCGTTGAAAAGTGAGGCTTTTGATGCGTATGAGGTGTTTGTGAGATGTGATTATGTGTGAAGGAACACGAGTTTTACTGTGATCCTTGGTTTGATTGGTAGATAGCTGAGGAAAAACCATGCAGTCTAGAATGGAAGAAGGGAAGGACCCTGCTGCATTGAGAACTACTCTCTCTAGGCCCTTCCCTTTGAGGCTTCTGAAGTTCTTCTTGGTATTTTTGGTTATTGGCCTGGGTGCTTCGTTTCTTAGCATGTACATGATTAGGCATTTTGGTATTCACAATGTGGCTTTGATACAGTCTACCATTAAACCTTGCTTTGAGCAGCCGGTGACCATAGAAAGTTGGATTAGGCCTCCATCCAGTTTGCTGCATACCATGAACGACACTGAACTCTTCTGGCGAGCTACTTTTGCTCCGAGGATCAAGAGTTATCCCTTTAAAAGAACTCCCAAGATTGCCTTCATGTTCTTGACCAAGGGACCGTTGCCAATGGCACCACTCTGGGAGAAGTTCTTTAAAGGGAATGAGAGGCTTTATTCAATCTATGTTCATTCGCTGCCATCCTATAGTGTGGATTTTCCATCATCATCAGTTTTTTATAGAAGACAGATCCCAAGCCAGGTATAGTTCAGCTTTATTCGATATGAATTTTGCTTTCAATGTCTCATGGTGTTAGGTGCTATACGTATTCATTTGGAAAATCATTATCTATATGGATTTCCATGTTTCAATTGTTCATCAGCACATTTTTCATCCAAGCTCTATATTATTAGCCGTAGGCCACAGCAATGCAATGCCATTTATTTGTAGGTGTTTCAACCCATCCACATTTATTATGGAGTTTTATGATGGGTGCTGCTAATTTATGGTCATATTAAATGATGGTCAGATCCCATTCCTATGTCTGTTAAATTGTCTATAAACTTTATGATTAAGGCTTAATACAACATTTTATTCAAAGACTAACACTCAAACACTTATGTTGACTAACTAATGGACTCTGGTAATTCTACTTAAATATGGAAACAAATCACGATAATTGCTAAGAAATATGTAAACAAATCCTAGGATAAGAGACTATTCTAAAGCATGAGATATATGTATCTGGATCCCATCTTCCTGCCACTCCTACTAGCCCTCTCCATACTCTATATTTCCTCCTTCCTATCTTTCTTTCCCACTTTAACCACTTACTTCTCTATTCTCTCTTCCTTCCTCACTTTCTTTCTGCTAGCTGCAAAGGCAAGAGGCCAACAAGGACGATTTGATAAGATACTCTAAGATAACAATTTAATGCTAAGAGGTAATTTTAGACATTCTATAATAAATTATAGATATTGTTTTTAGATTCTGTTGTTCTCCATCAAACTAAAGCTTATTAAGTTTTAATCTTGTTACAAATATAACTTTGAGATCTTAAATCGCAAGACCGACTTGTCAACCAAATCAATTATGCAAGTTGGCCAAGTAGTTGTTGAAGGCCCTTGGTCAAAAAGAAAAGAGCTTGGGTCTCAAATGAATAAGAAAAACCTCCGATTCAGCCACAGACACAGCAACTAAAGACCAAAATATTTCCGACAAATGCAACTAGCAACTTAGAAACGGCTGCACAGGTAGTCAAATAGAGGATACAACATCACAAACCAGCACCTATAAGGAAGGTGGCACAACTGGCCCACATATTGACGAACTCCCAACGGAAAAAGTCACGGGAAAGAACCTCTAGTCACGGCTCTTGAACATAAGGATGATCAGTGGCCTCTGAATTGAACAGTGGTAGCCATTCTTTCCCTTGATGGCTTCGTAGCAGCTGAAACCTTAACGAGCAGAGGAGAAAGCACTGAAAAATGACACAGTGGTCTAGTCACGCAAGTGCTTGCAATGACTAAAACCTTAACAACAAATGAGGGTTGATGGACCAAACCAATGCTACAACCTGACAAACTGACAAGGAAAAATATCTCTCTAGGACGAACTGCAGTGACATCACACAATAACAAGGAAAAATTTCCCCCACTCTCTTAACTAGTTGAATATCATCTACTATTGACAACAAGGTACTGCACTCCATATTATAAATTGATTGAATTTATAATTTGGTCTTGTCCAAACCTGTGATTTTGGTCTAATAGATCTAGTGTAGTAACAGTCTGTCCTAATTAGGAGTAAACCCCTTGTATAATATTTCTATATTTATAATAGAACTGGGAGACTCTTCCAAACAAGTTTGTCTCACTCAGATTTTGTGCTTTTCTCTGCATTTTAAGAATGGTATTATCCAACGTATGGATCTGTGACATATTTTCTTGGAATAAGATCCTATTAGGGAAAGAAAAATTCACATTACTGGTTCTTCGTATACGAACTATACCCTGGTAAAGGGAAATTTCTTCTCTTTGGTCTGTTTAATAGATTTTTCTTAAAAAGTACTGCATTCCAGCTGTAGTATGCTACATATAATGTGTAGTAGGGAAATAATTTTTCCGAGGATAAACATATATGGTTAATTTGACCATTGATTTCCTTTACAAAATTTTTGGCTGTTTTGTAATTATGCACAAATTTGTGATTGCTAACAGTTAAAAAGTGATGGACCGGTTTGAAGGACTAATTCAGTTTGTAGTTAGCAAATGGTTATTAAGACTAGCATATTATTAAAAAAAAACAGGCTTAAGTCCACTTCTAGTCACTGTAGTTTCTGGATAAATTTTTTATTGCATATTTAGTTCTCCTGTTTTCCAAAATCAAGTTTTTTTTTTTTCATAATATATCATTCATCATATTCGTCATAATAACATGTATTAGAGTTAATTGTCAAATTTATTATAAATATATCACGTAAATGAGTAATTGACACTGTTATCACTTACATACATGTAGCATTTTATTAGATGGAAGATTAATAGTGGATTAAAATTACTCAGTTTTTTTAAATTGGAGGACAAAATGTATACATTTAAAATTTTATTAGGACCACAATTGCATATTCATGAAACTATTGGGATCAAAAGTATTAGGTTAAGGTCGAATATTTTGTGATTTTAAGAAATTTCTAATCAGTATTCTCCTTCACAGGTTGCTGAGTGGGGAATGATGAGTATGTGTGATGCTGAAAGAAGACTTCTGGCCAATGCATTGCTTGATATCACAAATGAATGGTTTATCCTCTTATCTGAATCCTGCATTCCTCTCCAGAACTTCAGCATTGTGTACCGTTACATATCACGCTCGAGGTATAGCTTTATGGGTGCAGTTGATGAACCTGGCCCTTATGGCAGAGGACGCTATGATGAAAACATGGCACCTGAGATCAACATGAGTGACTGGCGTAAGGGATCTCAGTGGTTTGAAGTTAACCGGCAACTCGCCGTTAGGATAGTTGCAGACATTACTTACTATCCCAAGCTCAAAGAATTCTGCGTTCCACACAAATGCTATGTTGATGAGCACTATTTCCAGACAATGCTAACCATTAATACTCCTCATCTTTTGGCAAATAGAAGCCTCACTTTTGTGGACTGGTCGAGGGGTGGTGCTCATCCAGCTACTTTTGGAAAGGATGACATCAAAGAGGAATTCTTCAAGAAAATTTTGCAAGACCAGACATGTCTTTATAATAACCAGCCATCTTCACTCTGCTTCTTATTTGCAAGAAAATTTGCACCTAATGCTTTAGGCCCTCTTTTAGACATAGCAACCAAAACTCTAGGAATTTGAGAAGTGCCTAGTTGATAATCTGTATCTTCGAAGGAGTGCTGACTGGAGCATGTTAGTTACCCTTCTGCTACTCCATTACAGTCACATGATTCATTATCCCTGCATTGCAGAAATTTTGTGCTGCTCCTCCGGCATTTAGTTGTGTAGGACATTGAATCTAAACCACATTTTTTTACTGGTATTAGCCAAAATATTGGCTAATACTTTATTGGATCTCTCATTAGATAAATAAATATTGTAGTTATCTTTTTGGAAACACTAGTTGTTCTGGTCATTGAAAAATGCATTAGATCATATATTAGTCTACTATTTTGAGGCATCTAGTTTGTGGTTCTTTCAATTGGCAGTTTCAATCTGCTACTTGGTTTATCTTGTAACTAAGATGCTAAGGCCAGGGCTATGAAACATACCCAGATGTCAGAATTATACTTTTGTTTCAAGTTATCAACAAGCCCCTCTGTTTACCTTATTTTGCTGCATAGTTGTGGTACCAGTGTCTGTGCTAAACATGACAAAAACATAAGACATGTTTTAACAGTTGTGAGTGCATTTTAAGTAAAAAATCGCCTTGCAATATTTTTAGGGTGGCTAGTTTCTTACTAACTACTTGTAAACAAATTATTATTTTTCTATAAATTAAAGTCTCTCATTTAACTTGTTCAGAAAGTGAGGTATATAAATTATAATTTCTAAGAAAAGTGGAATTTTTTCCTTTTCCATTCATTTTTCATCTCTTTTTGCCCTGAGCTGTGTTTATTGATCTCATTTGCCTAAAAGCTAAATCCACATTTGGTGATTTCAAAGGTAAAGTACTTAAGAATCTAACCCAGGCGACAAATAAAAATGAATTATAATGCCACATGTATGTGAAGCTATTGCTTCAAGACTACATTACTTTTTAATAATTTTATTAGCAATTATAATTCATCATGATATTTCCATACTACCTTGGCAACATTGTGCTGGTATTTATAATGACAGAATGAATCAAATGAAAGTGTGGAATGACAGAATGGTGTTTGAAAAACTTGGGAAAGGAAACACAACTCTTTCTGCTGTCTTTAGCCTACTCTGAAACCAAATCAAATGAATCAATATGTTTTTATTTATTATAAAATAAGTTTGTTTTATTTTAGTTTTTTGTTAAAAAAATATTTTGACTTTCATATTTTAAAATTAAGAAATAATTGTTACTTCCCCCAATTCAATAAAAACTTTAAAGTGATATTTTTGTGTACAATAACCACTTTTTCATCATTATAATTCTTCATTGTCATAAGTTCACAAAATATACTTCTGAAATGCTCAAAATAGGAAGCGTCACAAACTAAAAGAAAATTAAGAAAAGCCCAACAATAGAAAAATAATTATTTGATAATTAATATATTCATATTTTAATTAATTTTTATTTAATATATATATATATATATATTATTAAATGAGTTATACGATGAGTATATTTTTAAGAATATCAAAGTATAACTTTTTCAAATTTAAATGAAAAAATATTATTTGACGCCACTTTTTCTATTTATATTTATTTGATAATTTTTTATAATAAAATATTATGTCAGAATAATGTAAATGAAAATAACAATTTATAAAATTGTAATTTGAATGTAACAAAAGAATAAATTTTAGAAAACATTGACTAATTTTGGATACAAGATGGAAAAATTTTAAATACAATAACACGACCTGCAATAAAAAGAGTGTCCTTACAATTTTGTTTTACATGAACTAAAAGCAAACCAACACAGAAAGTAAAAAAGAAATTCACAACCCATCTACCCTATATACCATTACATAACCTATTTAAATTTTAAATAATTTTTTATTAATTAACTTAAATATAATTTTTTTTATTGAAATGAAGTTGTTATTATTTACTAAAAGTGAATTGCAAAAATGTGTTAATTAAATTTTATCATTTATTTATTTTATATTAACCAGGTTTTTTTTTTCATAATTAATTACATTTTATAGTGGAGTATATGAAACAAATAGTAACATTTTCTTTTTCCTCATTATAAAAAATATAAATTCACTTTAAAATGTGTTGATTATCTTTTATTCTTTATTTATGAATAAATTAATAACGAGATATTTATTCATTCTTTCCTCAAATCCCACCCCTTATCCCTTCTTTCATCTAGAAATATTAATAACAAAATAGTTTTACAAAACTGATTATTTCGAGACATAATTACTCCACTTTGCACACATTCAAGTACTAAATTAGAATCTTCATATGTTGAAGAACTACACTAACACTCAGTAGACCCAGATGACAAATGTGACAACTTTGAATGGAAGCAAGAAGAAGGGTAAAAGTTCACAAGAAAAAATTGGTAGTTTATTAAAATGTAAAACAGCTTTATTTTCTTAGCTCATGCATAAACTCAACACCAGGTTTAATAAAAATTTAAATACAAACCAGTTCATAATGTCATTGCTACAAGAAACAATATATATATGTATATATATATATATTGCTATTATTTTAGTGACTACTAACGGTCATTTTTTCCAACAAAAAGTAAAGTTCTGTTACAATTCATCATGATATTTCCCCTCTGCAGGGGCTATGTCCTGCGGATTTTTCAGAAGATAACTAACAGCTAATGAGGCATGAAGTGCAGCTCCATAAGGAAGAACATCTTCATTGACTTTGAAATAGGGTGAGTGTACCTGCTCAAGTTTTTCATGTGAAGCATTCTGCATTCCAACCATGAAAAAGTAGCCAGGTATAACCTCTTGATAGAATGAAAAGTCTTCAGCTCCCATCAATGGTTGCATGTCATTTACTTTATCCACGCCAAGCAAATTCCCTGCAACACTCCGAAAATGTTGATGCAAGTCATCATCGTTTATGGTTACGGGAAAGAAAGGATTCAGGTCTTGAAGGAAGTTCACTGTTGCATTGCACCTCTGCACAGCAGCTTGTGCAATCACAACCTGCATAAACGAATCAGCCTTAGCATCTGCCAATGAAAACTGTATGATGTGAGTGAATCCATTTTCTTAGTTGAAATTATCATGTAAAGGTGTTTCTTATTTTTATTGTAACACGTTTCTGTTGATAATTACAAGTGCATTCAAGAGCATACGTTGACTTTAATATAAAAGGAGAAACCTAACTAATTTTATTTGCTGATCCTATAATTACAATTCAGAAATGTACTAACAAGACTAAAAACAAAAACAAATTCTGAACATTTTCGTTCTTTTAGTTTATGCATACAAAAAAATGTTATTCTTCTCCATGACATACCTGCTCAATGCGGTGTCTTAATTGCTGGAAGCTTTCTTTTGAAAAAGCTCGGAAGGTGCCACCGATCGTGACAGAATCTGGAATGATATTGAATGCACTACCTCCTTGGAATTTTCCTACAGTCACAACCTGTGCGGAGATGCTTTCTATTTTAGGAAGGCACAGAGGATTCAAATCAAATTCCTTCTCGAAACAGCACTTCGTAATATTTAATAAGTAAAAATCACAAACCCTTTAAATCCACTCTCATCAAAAGTTACTCTCTATAGCACAGCCCTTACTCTCTACAATCCAAACCCAAGTTTAAAATCAGCTGCCATTAAATTTTAACATTTGGAAAGAGAAAAAAACTACCAGGATAAATTTTCTCTTCAAGGTTTTTGCACCTGCATCAATGTCATGAGAACCTCTTCTAGTATTTAGTACAAGAATATATACATATCTAAGGTGTCAAAAAAGTGACCAAAAGGTAGAATTGGTACTTTCAAAGTTTATGTGGATAACAGAAGGAAAAGTTTACTTAAATGACAAGGCAAGTTTGATTGAAGTGTAAGCAATAAGTTTCTAGCTCAATCACAAATTTTGCATAGCCTTGGGTTCAGAAAACACTATAAATTCTTTTATTTAGCAATCAAATAAGAACATCACTAATTAAGTGGGAGCTTTGCGTTTTAAATCTCAGTTGTAAGCATAAATGAGTAGTTGGTGGCAAGGGAAAAGGAAGAAATGAAGTTGAAGCGAACTTACCTGGGAATCCAGAGGGTCAGCCTCGCGAGAAACAAGATTCTGTAAGCTAATTATAACATTAGAAGTTGCCAATATAGGGTCTATAGATTGTTGAGGAATAGCTGCATGACCTCCTTTTCCCCTTATTATAGCTTCAAAAAAACCATTTCCTGCCAACATTGGACCAGACCTAGAGCCCACTTCACCTAATGGGAAGTCACGTGACACATGCAATCCAAAAATAGCTGTAACATTTTCTAAGGCTCCAGCCTCCACAATTTTCTTGGCTCCCCCACCTCCTTCCTCTGCTGGTTGGAAAACAAGAACTACAGTTCCCTATTTAGACATCAAAATAGTGAAATTATCATGGATGCATGACAGGGTGAAAACAAGAGAACACGACAACTAACTGAAATTTCATAATAAAGAAGCAGATGTGGGAGACTGTCCTTGTCAAGTAGAATGATATAGTAGCCAACTTTCTTTAACTTTTCATTCACAAATACCTTATAAACAGAGCACATGCTTGATACTGACATGATTGGAATCATAAAACAAAAAGGTTTGCATAAAAGAAACATATAAAATCATTAAGAGGGCCAAATTTCTTGAGCATATGACAAACTGGACAGCAATGAGTAGTGATCATATGTTTTAAACGGAGATAAGAAGTTCAGTGTCTGCAAAAGTAAGCAAAACCACAAAGCAGAAGATCCAGGAATCGAAAATAAAGAAGTCAATATAAAAAGTCAAACTTGTATCTCTTTTTCATGATGTTTAAGAATCTTCGCAGCACCGAGAAGCATAGCCACATGAGCATCATGACCACAAGCATGCATCTTTCCAGGTACTTTACTCTTGTGCTCCCACTCCACCATTTCCTAAAGTTATATACAGTAATAAGTCAATGAAAAAAGCACAAAACATTACAAAATTTTGAGAAAAGGCAAGCAAAAACTCTTTTGTTGTCTTATCCCATAACCAACCGATAGAAGTAAAACCATCATAATTCAAAAGTCAAGAGTGTTGGAAAGGAATCACACACACAGAGAGAAGAAGAATATTACAGAAGTAAGTTTTTGTATTGATTATGTACACACACATATGCGCACCTATATCACACTTACAAAAAATTACAATCTGTTCATTACTCTAACTAACTCATAACATAGTTAACTACAATAGATATTTGAATTATCTAATAACATTCCCCTTTAATTCAAATGATTCAAGGAGACAATTCCTAACATATCTCTTAGCTCTCTGAACCTTTCCCCATGCCTTTGTAAAGATACCTGCTACTCATAATTTTGTTATGTGGTGTTCTCGAATCAGTCTCCCATTAATCAATTGATCTTTGAGGAAGTGAAATATTATTTCTGTGTGTTTACTCCTCGCATGTGCTGCTGGATGTTTTGCTAAGTCAATTGTTGATTTGTTATCTACAAATAGCTCGACTTCTCCTAAGTTCTTCACTTTGATCTCTTGCATTAATGTAAGCCACACAAGCTTGACAAGCACTCATTGAAGCTCACATGAGGATAGGACCACCACGGATTCCTTTTATGAGCACCAAGAGGTTGGTGCTTATCCACACATAAAAACATAACTAGCAGTACTCTTTGGATCAGATTTATAACCATATCAATCAGAGTTAGAGTACCAAAGCAATTCAATTTCTGAGTTATCACTTCCTTTAGGAAATAGAATTCCGTAATCCAAGGTTCCTTTCACATAACACATTACCATTGATTACCAATAAGTGAGCTTTCCTTCGTGTCTCCATGATTTTGTTCATTAAGCCAACATTAAATGCTAAGTCAGGTATAGTATTGCATTAAGTGATCCAACAATTAGTTTGAAGCAGGTAGGATAAATAAGTTCCTTAGTCCCTTTTTTTTCAAGTATCAATCTAGATGCAGCTGGTTTGACAGTGAAGTTGCACTTAAACATGTTGAATGTCTTTAATAAGTCAGAGCATATTGAGTTTGAGGCATCACAATACCATTCCCTGTTGTTTTATATTCAGTGCCAAGGAAATAAGACAAAGGCTCCAGATCACTCCTTTCAAACTCTTTAATCATCTCTTGCTAAAAAAAGGTCTTTAATCTCCCCTTGATTGCTACCTGTCACCAATAAGTCATCTACATAGAGACAAACAATTAACAAATCTGTATCAGTGACCACATCCAAGACCTTTACAAACACTCCATGCTCAGATATGCATTTAACAAAGCCTATTTGGCTAAGAAAATTACCTATTCTCTTGTAGCAAGCCCTTGGGGCTTGCTTAAAAAAGCCTTCCTCGATTTGTATACTTTCTCTTCCTGTCCCAATATCTCAAAGCCTACAGGTTGAATCACATACACTTCCTCATCTAGCAGTACATTTAAGAAAATCAATTTCACATCTAATTGATGCATAGACCACTTTCTTAAATTTGCTATATCATCCATAAATTTCACTCTTTCTAATATTGTAACATGTGCAAAGACCGCCCCATGGTCAACTTTCAGCCTTTATAAAAAATCTTTGACTACTAGTCTGGCCTTATATTTGATCACTTCATCACTTAGATTCACTTTCACTTTATACACCCACTTTAACACTATAGGTTTCTTTCCATAAGGCAAACTGACAAGTTCCCATCTTTCATTCTTTTCAACAGAACTCAATTCTACTTCCATTGCATTGACCCATTTAGGCTCTTGCATTACTTTCCCAAAACTGATTGAACCAGATTCAAAAATGGTGCATAGCGCACCAATTCTCCTTCTGAACCAGCAGCAGAATCTTGCATCATTTCATAGTCATATCGGGCTGATGCTGGAGCTGGTTGATCTCCTCAATCCAGTTGCTGTGTCAGTTTCATGTTCATCAAGACTGTTAAGATCTATTAGCATCGCATGATCCCTTCTCAGCTTCGGTGTTCCAATCACAACATCTCTAGTGATTAAAGATAGCATTCATCTTCACCCACCAGTCTTCATAGTTCTTCTTGCCAAACAACGGTAAGACTGCTGGAACAACACCACTTGAACCCACTATGATTCACCACTTGAACTCTGCAAAGACTCACAGCAGAGGAATGCCCAAGACAGAGATAAACCACACTTTAATCACGCAGCAGAACTCTCACACTTTAGTGGGTAATTCATGCACACAAATTTGTTGGGAAAGGAATAACACACACGGAACAAGAAGAAGATTTATGTATTGATTTTGTACAGACACACGTATTGTACAGAGAAATGGTGTTTCTATCACACTTACCAAAATTTACAATCACCCCATACCTCTAACCTACTCAGAACATAATTTATTTGGATTATACAATAACAAAAAGCACAATAAAACATTTATATGCAAGTTTTTAAGAAAAGGCAAGGATTTCCTTCAAATTCTCACTATCAAGAAAAAACTGCCACCAAACTGTCTAACCATAGAAATCAAGAATACGCAGAAGTTATGTGACCTGCATGGGGAGAGCATCCATATCAGCTCTGATAGCAACAAAAGGCGATCTTCCAGTCCCAATGAAGCCAATTATACCAGTTATTGCAAGTGGGTGTTTATAGGGTATACCCAGTTGATCCAATTCTGCTCTAATCAATTTACTGGTCTCAAATTCCTCATAACCCAATTCTGGATTCTCGTGAATCTTCCTTCTGATTCCTACCATATAGTCAAATACCTCAGGCTTCTTGGCAGCATCTAGAAAGTTGATAGGGGGTTCTGTGGATGAATCTGTTAACGAGAAGATGCGAGGTGTTGCAGCAAAAACGTGAAAAACAATGAACAAAGAGACCAAGTTGAAGAAATTCATGGTGAATGGGTGTGAGCAAGAATAACAATGAACCCAAGTAGATGACAAACAGGGAGTGATCAGAACTCTTATATTAAAATTTGGAAAACTTGAATAAACAATAAAATTTTATAATAATTAAAATAAACACAGTAATATGAAAGTATTTAAAAATAAATAGATATAATTAGTCGGATGACACCCACTTTTGTTCGGTCAATTGGTATTTATCTTTGAAAAATTGTCTTAATCAAGTTTTTTCAAACAAAAATATTAAAGATCGTTAACTTAATTTTCATTATTTTAATCACTAAATTTTAATATAAATATTAATACTTAATTTTGTAAATTATTTTAAATATTTTAATATATGATATTAATAACATTTTATTTTAAATGATTTAATTGAGATATTTTTTCAAAAATTTTTCTCAATTAATAATTTTTTAACGAGTATTAAAAACAGGTATCGCGTCAATAATTAAAACAAATAAAGTCTCAATAATTAAAACAAATAAATAATGTAAAAACTTACTTTCTTCAAATTCTATCCATTCAATATAAGCTATTTACATCAACAATGACTGCAGGAACTACACAGATTGAAAATTGTAGACCACAAAGGGTTAAAATATTAAAATTTAAAAAATGCTTCACAATAATAATAATAAAAAATGCTTCACAAAAAATGCTTCTCAAGTTTCAGCGAAATTTGGAATTAGTCTATCATCAAAATTTTTGATCAATTTAATCCTTATCTTTCAAAATGCATGAATTTAGTCCTTTTAACTAAATTTTGTTAAGTTTATCTGACATTTCAAGCGCATTTTATGATAGTATTTAAATTATTTACACTGTTTGACACATTTTTGCTTCAATGTTAACTTAAATACTATCATGAAATGTGCTTGAAACGTCGTATAAACTTAAAAAAATTTGGTTAAAAGGACTAAATTCAAACATTTTGAAAGATGAATGACTAAAATGATATAAAGTTTTGATAAAGGACTAATTTCAAAATTCACTTAAACTTGAGGGACCCAAAACATATTTAATCCTTATTTCTGTATAATACTTACATATGTTTCTGTCATCCTCCTTTTTTCACTCTTATTTTAAGGAAAAAATGGAAAGAGAGGCGAAAGAGAAAGAAAAAGAAAAAGAAAAGTTAAAGAAATTTTAACCCTTTTCGTAATAAATAAAGAGAAACTGTTAAATTAAATATATCACAAAGTGATGAATATGAGATTTTACAGAGCTTCTCCATGCCATTTCCACAAACTTTGGAATTTGAGAAACAGAGTTATTTTGACTAATATTAATTTTAATATAAATACTGATAAAAATTTGTGGCTGAAGTTTCCTAGGAATCCAATGAACAGTAACAGATAACAGCCACATCATAAATGAATTTTCTCTGCACATTTGGCAGCTTTTAATTACACATAACATAAACATTCTCCACATTTATGTGAGTTTGAATAGCTACATATATATACCAATTTTCTTTTGTGACAGATTAAATTTTTGTTTAATTAGGATTTCATTTATGTCTTAGCTCATAAGTCTCTTTCATGGGGAGAAATTAAATGCACCTCTGTATAATTTTTTTTAAAAAACTACATATTGGATTGGGTTTTTTCTGAAATCCATAAATCAATTAATATTTGTTGAATGTAATTTTGATTGTTTAATTTTTAATCATGTATTGATTCAAATTGAAAACGTTTTTTTCTTTTTTTTCTTCATTCTCGTGGATACCATCTTCTCTTTCATTTCTCTTTCTAAATTTTCTTTTCTTCATTTGTTTAGAATTTTTCATTTCGTTTCTTTTTTTTCCTTCTCTAGTTTATAGTAATTAGTAAGTTTGAAATCATTCATAACCGACAAAAAAAATAAATATAACTTTTTGTTTTAGAATGTTTTTATTCTTTTTTCTGTTTGTGTTATGGTTGGGGAAAGTGACATTTTCAATTAATTTGTATCCTTGAAATTCAGTTTTAATTGGTTATAAATTCTAGAACTCCAAGGTCTTGAAATTCTTTAATTATTTCATGTGTTTTTATTTTTTTAAACTTCATTTTCTTAAAGGTAAGTAGAGTTTTCTCGTTTTTTAAATTTGATTATGTTAAGACTAGATTGAATCTCAAATTGAAGAAATGAAAAAAGGTTAATTTGTTAACTTTAGTTAAAGTTGTTAAAATTTATTAAAATTTTATATTAAGTAAAGTTTTATTTTAAAACTTAAAGTCTTCACAAGATTTGTATCATTTTCTTTTTAGATTTTCTTTTACGAGTTATGTTTGAGAACGAGTGAAACTTGATATCAATACGTATCCTTATTTATTATAGCAAAGTAATTTATATATTACAAGCTGTTTTAGACTTGTTGCAGTATAATAAAGTAACATCATAATATATTATATGAAGATTATGTTAAATATTATTAATTTATTTCAATATTTTTTATATTTGTAATTTTAATTTATTATAATAAAATTATAACTATATTTTACATATTTATTTTTAATGTTTGAAATTAAACAATTAATGAGAATTGATTAATATTATTAATAAGTATATAGACCTTAAAATTTATATATATATTTGTAATTTTATTTATATTTGTTTGAAATAAAGACCAGTAGTTATGTTTAAGTGTATAGAATATAGTTCATTGTTTCAAAAAGAAAATGTATTGTATTTATTGACAGATATTTTCATTTTGTAAATTTATTGACGACTATATTTGTTCGTAATATTGTGAGAATTAATTATCAACGAAATTATCAGTCAATAAATGGTTTTCTCATTTATCCATAAATATTATTGGTAATGTTTTCTATTGACAATTATTTTTTCCGTCCAAAAAAGACATTCACTAACTAATGTTTTTTATCTTCAAAGAATTTCAGCTGTCAATAATACCGATTACTTTTGTGGTGGTAGATTAATGTAGTATATTGCTTACAAAAGGAATTCTTACTAAATAAATAATATGTGTATTTAATATGCATATATTAGTAAATTCAACAAGGGAATTCCGATTAGATTACTTAACAAAACCCTACTAAGGAAATTATACAAAAATTATAAAAAGTAAAGTTTATTTTACTTTTATTTTTAATTGTAACATCCCATTTTAAATAGATAATTCCAATTTAAATAAACACTATATATATATATATATATATATATATATATATATATATATATATATTATATATTTATAGTGT
>Ga0214542_1000388_pt1 | contig 77229 bp, 38 predicted proteins | sample CNSS1metaG_FD_160096 | JGI IMG/M metagenome (GOLD analysis project Ga0214542, IMG submission 160096) | Root nodule microbial communities from cowpea collected in UCLA plant growth center, Los Angeles, California, USA - CNSS1 | ecosystem: Host-associated > Plants > Roots > Nodule | place: USA...
TTTTTGTAGAGACATCCTTAGGTATCTTTTATTTGCTTAGAGGCCCCTAAACTCTTCTATATAAGGGGTGCTCCTAGACATGTAAAAGGGTTGAACATTTTGAAGTAAAAACACTCTTGTGTCTCAATCATTTGTGAGAGTTTCCTCCCTTGGGAGTGAATACTTTTAAGCCTTATCTTGCATAGCAAGTGGCGGCACACATCCACTCATCTTCAAGGTTGCAATGGCTTCTAGCCTAGCCTTGTAGTGGCGTGCTTCTCACATTTTTACCATTTCTTTCCTTTCCATTTTATGTTTTCTTCTTCCTTTAATTGTTCTTGGTTTTTCTATGGTTTATGTGCTTTCCATTTCCTTTTTGTTTGAATCAATCCATCATCTTCTTCTCTTGAGCTTTGTGAAAGGAACCTTCACATCTAGATAGCATGCTATCTTAATGTCCAGTGGGGATTTCACTTAGCTTTCTTAATCAACTCACACCATATTCAATAATCTTAAAAGAAAACAACATAATCCTTCATCAGGCTGACAAGTTACTGAGCGCAGGATTCATCAAAGAAGCTCAATACACCACTTGGCTTTCTAATGTAGTCTTGGTGAAGAAAGCCAATGGCAAATGGCGGATGTGCGCAGACTACACAGATCTAAACAAGGCTTGTCCTCGCGATGCCTATCCCCACCAGTGCAGTAAGGGCTTTTTGCCCCGGTCATTTTCCTTATTTTGCCTCGGGTTTGGAACCGAGGCATATTGGGGTGAGGCCAAAAGCTCTTTTGGCCTCGGTTGTTACCCGAAACCATAAAGTCCCTTTTATGCCTCGGTTCTAAATGAACCGGAGCCATAGGTAAAAATATTTTTTTTTAATTAAATTTTTTGCGAGACATGTCCCTCTGCACGTTCTTGATGATAGGTTTAACGGACCTCCGCGTCACCACCGTCATCCGCCTCATTCTCCTTCTCTTCTTCCTCCTCCTCCGCCTCCTCCTCCTTTTGCTCTTCGCCGAAAAAGTCTGTCACCAACCACAAGAGCTTCCCTGCAATACAACATCACACCGAATCAGAACCCCCGTCCCAGCACAAAGCTCTCACATTTCATCTTCCCCAAACGTTCACACCCAAGAACAAATCAGAAATAGAGAAACAGAGAGTCGGAGTCTCGGACAGGAGCGGTCGTTGTCGCGGCGGCCGGAGGGCTGGTTTCCTTGGTGCTCGCGGACCAATTGTCGTGTTCCTCGGAATCAACACTGTCATCACGCCCCCTGCAGTTTCAATGCCGAGGCTAAGAGGAGTAACATCAAGAAGAAGCAAGTCCTTAACCTTCTCGTTCCCCTCGCCGCTCAAAATAGCAGCCTGCACTACAGCACCGTATGCCACAGCCTCGTTGGGGTTAATGCTCTTGCAAAGCTCTTTCCCGTTGAAGAAATCCTGCAACAGTTGTTGCACTTTTGGGATCTTGGTGGATCCACCAACGATGACAACGTCGTGGACGTGACTCTTGTCGATCTTGGAGTCCCTCAAACACTTCGTGAAGACTGTAGCGGCGACGGTTCCGAGGGTGACGGAGACTCTATGTTGCGTTGTTCTCCTCTTCGTAAACTAGTTCTTCCGTCGGCACGCCTCTCGAGCAACGCGAGTGTGGGGTGGTGGTGGAACTCGTCAATAAAAATCCAATGGCAAAAAAACAAAAAGTTTCAGAGATAGAGAGTGCGCGCAGAGGGGAAGAGTGAGGAGAGTGTTGTCGTAGAGAGAGATGGAGCAGCGGCGCGCGAGGAAGAAGTAGACGAGTTCGTGCCCTAATTAAATTATATGGTCTCGGTTCAATTAATAACCGAGGCATATAGCCCTATTTGGTCCCGGTTCAGTGCCACCCGAGGCCAAAGACGTAACCGCTAGTGGCATTTTTGAAATTTCTAGCCACCTTTTTGGCTTCGGGTCTATTCAACCGAAGCATATAAGGACCTTTTGGCACCGGTTTTTTTTGAACCGAAGCCTATAACCCCTTTTGGCTTCGGGCTTTTCTTGAACCGAGGCATAAAAGTTGCCTGGAATTGCAAAAATGTCACCGTGCCGTTATATGCTTCGGTTCCTTACCAACCGAGACCTATAAGACGAGGTAAAACTGCAATTTTGCACTAGTGAATATATTTGTTTAAAATATCCGTGAAACACTTTGCAAAAACTTTTTTACAAATCTACGGAGGTTGTATAAGTTTTGCTTCTTCGATCTTAAATCCATTTTTTTTTCTATATGCAACACAAACATACAATGAAGAAATGTAATTCTAATACGCCTTATAAAATCCTCAGTGTCATCAAGGCTCATTATTAAAATATTTTTAGGACTTCAACTTGTTAATCATTTCTCCCCTATTTTGAACAATCTTTTTTATATGTATTACAAACTCATCGTAAAAACATCTTGAAGACTTCAACTTGCTTGAGCATCTTTCTCTATTTTCAACAAACTCTCTCTTTTTTCTATGATAAGAGACTCATCATCAAAATCTCTTTCAGGCTTCAACTTGATTAAGCATCTCTCCCTATTTTGAATAATCTCTTTCATTTTTATGACAACATTTTTCTAATCCTATTTGTTTCTCTTAGGTCTAATTAATGTCGTTTAATTAAAATTCTACATTTTGTGAACATAAAAAAAAAATGCACACTTCTCCCTCTTTAGGCATTAGAAAAAAGTAAAACTTTCATTTCATTAACATTCAAAAAGTTATTACAATCATGATTTAATATAAAAGCATAAAAATAGTAGAAACAAAAACATTAATGAATTTAACTCACAACAACATATAAATAAAAAACAAACAAAGAAACTTAATCAACAAATCAACAAACAAAACATGTATCTCTTAATTTTTAGCTATTAACAAAATATTTTGTTAAACACTTGATAAGAGAGTAGATTTTTCTACAACTTAAAAAAGCAATAAATATAAAGGTGAAGGGGGTTAAAGATATTGCAGAATACCTTTTAAACTTGTTTGAATCTCTCAATTATACATTCAATATAAATCACTCAACCTTATAATAACTATTTTTACTATTTAGTAATGCTTAAATTACAACTACAACACTCTTGTGAAACATGCAATCACAATTTCAAATAATGCAACTAAGAACCCCTAGAACAACCCTTAAGAGATAGTGCATACCTTTTTTTCTTTTGTAAAATCTTATTATAAACACACCAATACAAGGTTAAACAAAAATCGACAAAAGAAATAAAAATATATATCATTTGTTTATGATGGATACTAGGGATTGAATTAGTCAATACTTCACCACAAAATGTTGGATAGACAACCTTTTGAAATAATTTTTTAATGAATTCTCATAAAGACATTTTAGTTTTTGACTTAATTGATTATGTTCAGTGATAATTCATTATTTTGTTTTTAGTTGATCTTTGAAACACAATTGAAAAAATCTAATTGATTACATTCCTCCCAATCAGGTATCTACATAAGCATGACAAAACAATTCATAAAAAATAATCAATTATGTTAAGTGATAATTGATTAAACATGCAACCAATAACTTTTTAGAAATAGAACAAATAAACATTTTATAGATTAATTAGAAAGATAATGGATTATTTACAATGACTTTAAAGTATATTGTTTTGATCGAAGAGTAATTAAATAATTAATATTAATGATAATCAATTACTTTCCTGATGATAATTGATTATTACACAATATAATCAATTAACATATTCTTGAATTTCTTTATAAAATCTTTTTAAAACATTTTTTGCAAATCACTTGAGGTTATATAAGTTTCGTTTTATTTAACTTAAATTCACACATTTATAGTATGTAACACAACTAAGAAATATAATTTTAACACACAATATAAGATCTTAAGTGTTATTAAAACTTATGATCAAATCATCTGTAAGATTTCTACTTGTTTGAACATTACCCCTTGTTTTCACCTAAAACAACATAACAAAATATTTAGAAACTATATTTATTAAATACCAAAGATTAGGAAGATCAAAATTTTTGAAAAGTTCAATTGAATAGTTAGAAACATAAAAAATGTGGGAGAATCAAAAGAGACGAAGACATCACAATCATAAGAGAAAAAATTGTCAACTTAATTATAAATTAAAATATAAGAATCAAAAGTTTATTTAATACCCTAAAGAGAATTTAACTATTTATTACATACAAGCAAACACAAAAACAAATACATACCTATATTATATAATTGAAAATTTATCTCAAAAGAGTAGGATTATTTTTATGATTTATCTCATAATACTATATTTTATAAATAATGACAACATAACTTATACAAAATAATGAATTAAAATTAAGAAAAAATAATGACAACATAACTTAAATTCAAAGTTAAAATATGCAAAAGAAAAAAACAAATATAGTACAAAAGACTCAATTTTAATTAGACCTTGTTAAATGTAGATATTTATATATAACCAATTAATGGTGCAATTTATCCGGCAACAATTTGTTGATTCAAAACTTTATCCATGAATGAGTTCGTTTCACACACATGTTCATGATTACACCAAATGCATTTATTCAAAGCACATGTTTCACGTTTATATGCACCATTTGAATTTGACTTCAACGTAGTTAATTTGAATTGGAATATCATTTTCAGCTCTTGGATTTAGGCTTCAAACTAAATATATAAACAATTCACGTGAATAAATGTTAATGGTGTCATCACATGAAAAAATTCTTGAACTATTAGGATCCGTAATAATATTTCTATAATATAAAGAGTTTAACGATCCTATATTTGAACCTTCATCCCACATAAAGCTTGTTGATTTACTTAACACACATTAAACTTATTATATACTATAGAGTGATTTTTCTAAGCCAATTATTGTCATGTTCTCTTAATTTACATCATCAGGTTGTTGTCATACTCTTACCTTGTATATGGATAAGGTATTTAAGAAGGTAATTTATTTTTTTAAAGAATTTGAAATAAATTATGAAAAAAAATATGTTTTTGGATAAATAGTTCTAAAAGAATTGAAATTTTTATAATTTCATTAGAGTAATTGAATTATTTAATATTAAAAAAATTCAAATTTCAATTAAACAAAAGTAAGAACTAAAATTTTTGAATTCTCAAATTCATAATTTGGTCTTTTAGTTTTGTCAATTTAGGTTCGGGTCAATTCAGCTTGACTTAGCTCAAATAGACTTGGTTCGACCTCACATGAGACTGTCCCAACTTAGTTTGACATGTCCATAACATGTGTCTTATTCCAACTCAACTTAATCAAACATGATTGACCTAGACCCAGGCCAACTCAACCTAACATTGGCTCAACTTGACTTGAACTTAATCAAGCTAGGTCCAACATGATCTTCACCAGTGCAGAAAGAGTATTTAGCAGCAATTATTTTTGCTATTCTACCTCGGTTTCAAAACTGAGGCATATAAGGTCGAGGCCAAAAAGGGTCAACTTTTGGCTTCAGGTATTACCTGAGGCAGAAACTCACCTTTATGTCTCGGTTCTAATGAGAACCGAGGCCATATACTCCCACTTTTTGCCTCGGTTCTAATGAGAACCGAGACTGTATGTCCTGTTAACTTTTTAAATAATTTTTTTGTTTTTTGTTATTCCCACATTTTTTAACCTGCATATTTTTTCAGAAAACCAGACCATATCAAACCAAAAACAAAACTATACATTTTATGAAACATAACATCATCGACAATCCAAATACATTTAAAAGTGTCTTGTAACCACAAGTTAATATCCTAATCAATATTATTGTACAACTAAATTATAAATTTTGCACATGTTATCCTACCAAACTTGATGGACTTTGCGGGAATTGGTGTAGTACTCTTGAATGTCTGCAAAATAAGACATTAACTTAAACAAGTAATTAATCACATATACATACAATAAAACTAATACACAATATACTACAAATTCATAGACTCATATTACAAAAATAAGAACCTGAGAGCATGAAAAGTGAAGCGAATAACAATGGGAGGATGCAAAAGTACTCACGTTCCTGAAAGCTACACAGTCCCACCACAATGCAACAATACTTGATAAAGAACACAACCATAAAAACACAAGGAACAATACAAAAAAATAGGAGAAAAAAATAGAAACCAAGAAAATCCCAACAAAATGCAAAAACAACAACCTAAATTGCAAAAACAATTATATAAAACACAAAATAAAAAAAAGGAAATCACGTAATTTTTTGAATTTCAACTAACCACCACACGTAGGGAGAATGTGGCAGAGCGCGACAGTGGCTTGCCGGAACGGGAGCAACGGTGGAGAAGCTTTGTTTGGGGAAAACAAAGAGTTGTTGACGACATAGAATGGTGGCACGACGGAGGCTGGCGCGGTGGCTGCATGAGATGAACCAATGACTGCATGGGACGAACCAATGACTGCATGGGACGAACCAGCGGCTATTGTGGAACCCAAATGATTGCAACAACGTGGAAGGAGGCTCGACGGTGGTTGACAACGTGAATAGAGGCTGGACGACGATGGTTGTGGACTGAGGAGGCACGATAGAGGAGAGAAAACGCGAATGTTGCGTTGTGGGAGACGAAGAACAGTGCTTCGCGTTTTGAATCCCTAATTTGGTATATGGCCTCGGTTCAATTTTTAACCGAGGTAAAATAGTGATTTTTGGCCTCGATTCAATTTTAACTAAGGTAAAATAGTGATTTTTGACTTCGGTTCAATTTTAACCGAGGCCAAATGTCCCTCTCCCAATTAATTTTTTGCTTTAAGTCAGGGAAACCGAAGCCTAAAGGGCTTTATGGTAGCGGGTCTACCGCAACCGAGACAGGAAAGTATATTCCGCTTCGGGTATTGAGGGAACTGAGGCCGAAAAGTGGCGAGAATTGCAAAAATTTCATTGCGCCATTATATGCTTCGGTTTCCTGATAACCAAGGCCTATAACGCGAGTTAAATAGTCAAAACCACACTAGTGCTTGTTCAAACTAGGACCCATCCAAACCTAGTCCAAATCTAATGAATATAGGTTGGCCCTGATTCGAATGGATGTGGACCCACCCTGACCTAAGTTAATTTAGGCCCACATCAACTCTACTTAACCTAGGTTTGAGCTGACTTGGCTTAACTAAGCTCGCTTGGATGAACTTGACTCAACTTGGGATCAAGCATGCTCGACTTAACTTGGTCTTTATTAGGTTAGGTTGGACTTGGTATTGATTGAACTATAATAGACCTAGGCCTAGCCACAATTGACTAGATGTGGGATCAACCTAACTTGAATGCAGTTAGACTCGTCCTAACTTGACTGAATGTGGGATGGCTCAACTCAACTTAACCTAGTCTCAGATAAACCTGAATTTGAACTGACTCAACTTACTTGGGTTGGACTGGCTTAATTAACTTGATCTAGGCCCAAACAAACTTGGCTCAACCTGGGCACGAGCCAACTCAATTCAACACATCCTTAAGCCAACTCAACTCAATCTAGACCCAAACATACTTAACTTAACTTGGGTCTAAGCCAACTCAACACAACCAGGACATGAGTCTACTTGGCTCAAACTGGACACATATTGACTTGACTCGACCTGAACTCAAATCAACTTGCCTTGACTTTAACTTGAATTGACACGGTTTAGCCTTACGAAAGTCTAACATGATGTTATCTTTCTTGGATCTAGTCCGATTTAACATTTCATAACTTTAAAATCATTTTACTATTTTGTTTGACATAAATTAAGAAAAAAATGTACAAATATAAAATAAAAGAATATTAAAAACCTTGATAAAAAATAATATCAATCAATCAATTATACAAAAACATCAACATTAATATTATTTAATTTGTAACATTTATTTAATATTTAAATAATTAGAATACTTTATCCAAATAATAAAATTTAAATTCACCAAATTTAAATAATATTATCCCAAAACAAACATTTTAAATGATATTAATTCAAAATTAAACTGAATTAAAAAGTTCCCGGTATAAGGTGTTTTCATATGCACTCACATTAAACTAAAAGTGCTTTTGTGACTTAAAATGCATTACTTGTATTAACTCTTGGAGATTCTCTTTTGACTATTACTTCTTCTTAGGATCATCATTAGTTTCTTCAAAGTGTAAACAATAATCTACTCAACTCATATTCTTCCAAGAAACAATATAAAGTCCTCATGAGCTAAAGCTATTTGTGAAGCTTAATATATAATTTTTGTAGAGTTTTATGTTTATCATTTTAGTTCTGATTTTTATATTGCGATAACAGACCAATCATGCATATTAATAACTACCATTTGTGAATAACAAATTGAAATACTAATATTAATTATGATGTACATAAAAAAAGTTATTTCCCATTCCTTTATTTATTGCCTCACAAACAGCAAATATTCTTAGAAATGGTATGTCTCCCAAAGTGGTTCAAAATTATCATTCTAAACTTGACATGCTTCATAATTCACATGCATGCCAGCTTGCGTTTATGTTGGCAGAAACGTGTAAGATTATATATATATATATATATATATTCTTTTTTTTTCTTTTCTTTTTATCAAGATCTATGATAATTTTTTTGTTATCTGTTCTTTCTTTCTTGATATTGTTAATATAAAAGAATATGATTTAGAAAATATGACTTTTAAAGAAAAAAATAATAATCAATCATTGTAATCGTACATAGGTCAACAATCACATTAAGAAGAAAATACCAAAAATATTTTAATTAAAAATTATTCGAAAAAAAAAAAAAAAATCGGTTTAAATTAACACATCTTAGAGATTCTTAACATTCTTAAGCTTAGCCTGTGTTTTCGTTTTTTTTTATTAGAAATTAGATAAGATCTATGGGAAAAAGTAACATCAAAATATTAATAATTGAATTTGTAAAAAAGTCAATTAAAATTATCAAACACATTATATATTTTGTAATATTGAAAAAAAAATACTTCTTAAAAAACTAACCAATCGCGTGAATAAAATAAAAAAAGTTAACTAATAAAGTTATCAAACACATTATATTTTTTTTTGCAAAACCTTTTTACTTTGATTTCTAATTTTTAAGAGAAAATAAAAAGGCAGATGTAGTGTTATTGGATTTGATATTTATTTTTAAAAGTCTACTTAAATTATATCACAGTTTCATAGTCAAACCAACATTTAGTGGTATATTAAAAACAGTGAAACTATTAAGCGTTTAAAGAATAAGAAAGTTATTAAATTAAATAAAAACAAACAAAATATTTCCAAATGCAGGAAATTGAACCACAATGATATTCTTAGGAGATATGCATGTGATCAAATGATGGAGAGGGCTGAGGCAAAAAGTTTTAAGCCAGGATATTTTTTCCATCCTAATAAAAAAATAACTGGAAATTTTAACCATTCAATAAATAAACATTTCAAATTAACTTTTATTTCATATGTAATTTTAATCTTTTTATAAAGTTTTAATTATAGGATCTTTTATTGATATATGTTCATGCAATTACTAATCGAAAATAATATATATATATATATATATATATATATATATATATATATGTGTGTGTGTGTGTGTGTGTCAACCTAACCATATTTATTGCAAGTTTATCAATAAACTCTAGTAATGGGCCACCTATTATATTATGAGTAACAACTCTAACTATTAAATGATATATTAACAATCAAATAATTAAAATCACTTAATTTTGAGAAACTGAATTATTGAATGTGTTTATAAATATTAAAAGTTCACACTTACAGGGAATAAAATTGGATTTAAATATAAATTAAAAATGATAATACTTAAAGTACTTGCAATTGAGTATTATTATTATTTTTAAAGATTTTACTTAGTTTAAATAGTTAACATTTCAATTTCCTTAGATAAAGTAATTAATTTTATTTTAAAGCATTTTTTTAATTTAAAATATTGATACTAAACATTAATAATAATTACTAATTTTAAAATAAATATTTTAAAAATAATTTTAAATATTTAACAATTCTAAAACTTAAATATTTAATAATTAAAAAAATAACATTAACCATTTTTATTCAATGTTATTGAAGAAAAAAAAAATCTAAATAATGTGTGGAACTCAATTAACAATGTGCTCTAAGGGTGAAAATATTATTAGAATAGGGATGAATAGTTGTGAATAATGTGGACCCATATGAAAAGGAATTCAAAATTCATTGACTTTTTAGGATAGTTTGAATCTGTACTATTTTGAATTGTTAAAATGTTTGAAAAAAAGTTTCAAATTTCAATTAATTTTTTGAACGTCTTATCAAAACAATTTGCTCTGTCCTAGGAAAGTTTAAATTCCTTAAAAAATGAACTACCGTGTTAAATGCTTTCATCCAAACAACTCCTAAAGAGAGAGAGGTGATTATAAATATATATTGGTTAAGTCTATTAGAGAAAGTTGATGACCAAAAAAATTATGAATGTTCATATGGAAGAATATATTAATTGGTGTTGATTATGCTAGGTGAAAAGGTCAATTTCCCACAATTTTGAGGAAAGTTGAATGAAACATGTTAAGATCGAAATTATTGACTTATATGATGTTTATTACTAAAATTTTTCCAAATGAAGAAGATTAAAAATTTGTCTTAAGGAACAATGATGATGACAATTAATTGATTACTTTATCTTAAAAGAAATTATCACTAAATTATCAAGAAGGAAAAAAAAATATTAACATTATAATAAAATCAAATTTGAGAAAATAAAACTTCCCTTTCAAATTTAAAAAAATCATTAAATCACTTTGTTTTGAGAATTTAAATGTAGCATTAAGATTTGTTAATCGGTTTAAGTTTCTCAAAAATTCATCCCAGTAATCTAAGATAAATTGTTTTCCTTTGAGAAATATTATTTGCCATAATAACATAATAAGACAATCGACATGTTTGTAATGTGTCTAAGAATATAAAAAACACATTCTTTTATAGTCTAAACTTTCACATGCATATGAAAGATGTAATATACGAGTTTAGGACACTCTTCAATCTTACATGATACATGACTTGAACGAGCACATGTCGACCCTTTAGAACGATATGTATTTAGCTCACGCTTGTTAGTCGATATAAGACTATTATCATTTAGAACAATTAAACCTAATTTTAATCAAGTCAATCCAATTATCTGGTAATTAATGTTTTGGGTCAAAACTCAGTTAGATAAGATCCATGAATAGTATTATAAATAGCATATTTTAGGAAATATATTAATTATGTATTCATTAACATTTATTATTTTTTGACACATCAAGCTGACTTTCAAATCAAGTATCTTTTGCAAGTGGAGTTATAGGATGAGGGTACTTTTGGAGTTAGAGAATATATATCCCTTAAAATTGTAGTACTTGAAATACTTTAGAAGATTTTACACTATATATCTTAATCCTGTAAGAAAAAAAAAATGAAAATCTTTAATCTAAACTTCAAATGAAAAAAAAAAAAAAGATTTAATGAACTTTCTAAGCCACAGAGATGATTTTAAAATCTTTGAATTGTAAGTAAATTGATTTCTTAAAATATCGTAAGGAGATATATTATTGGTGTTCAACAGAACATTATATACGTTTTTAAAAATAAAGAAAAATAATTAAAATAATATAATAATTAAAAATGACAAAAATAAGATAAGATTATATCTTTGAACTGTATGGAGTCTTTGCTCTCCTTAAATCAATCAATCATTTTTTCTTGCTAATGAAAAATAGGTTGGAAATTTGGACTCTCCCCCACCTATGAATCATTGGTGGATCAAGACACTGACCCAACAAAAAAAAATTGTTTTTAGAATTATTTCAAATAGATAACTTTAATTAAAATATGAAAAAAACCTTTAGCCTATTTTTCATTTAAATATTAATTTGTAATTAGTGTTGGAGAAATTAAATATATAAAAAAACTACCAATACACACACATATTTAATCAACTCTTCTTGATAGTTTGTAATTTTTGGTAGCTTTTAAAATAATGACTATCGGGGTTTCGATTAGTTTAAAATTGACCCTTAAAATTGTTAACATTTTGATTAAGAACAATTGGTAAGACCAATCTAGGGAAAAATGTTAAAATAGGTAGGTGACACGAAATACAACAAATAATAATACTAAGCATAAAATAGTAAAAAATATACATTGTGCATTTTAACTTACACATTAAACCTATATATCTTGTCTATATGTTATATGATATTTGTGCCTAATTTTAAATAATCACATGGATTGATATTGAAATATTGTGTTTAACATTTAAGAATTCCCAAAAGTAATAAAATAAGAACAAACTTGCTCATGTTGTAAGTTTTTATCGTTGGAAAATTTGGTAGGTGTTGGTTGGGCTTACATAACCAAAAATCCGATGATTGTATCAATATTGAGATCAAATCTCATTTTAGGCATTAAAATTTACTATACTCATAAATTTATTCTACTACTATAATTGTTTTATGTAATGTATTTCAGAATGAAATTTGATATTGTATTTCTAAATGAAATTTGTTTCCTATTTTAGAGTTAATAAAATGGTTAATTGTCATTTTATTAAATCTTAAATTGTCTAGTTGGTCAATTTAAAAAGGGTTAAATATGTTTTTTATCCCTCAAGTTTAAGTGAATTTTGGAATTAGTCCATCTTTGAAACTTTATACCAATTTAGTCTTTCATCTTTAGAAATGCGTGGATTTAGTCCTTCTTACCATATTTTGTTGTTTATTTGACATTTTAAACACATTTTATGATAATATTTGAGTTAACACTGAAGCGAAAATGTGTCAAACAGTGTAAACAATTCAAATACTATCATAAAATGCGCTTGAAACGTCATATAAACTTAACAAAATTTGGTTAAAATGACCAAATTCACGCATTTTTAAAGATGGAGGACTAAATTGGTCAATTTTTTTGAAGAGAGACTAATTCTAAATTTTAGTGAAACTTGAGGGACCAAAAACATATTTAACCCATTTAAAAAATTTACTTGTTTAATGTATTAATACTCATACTTTTAAGAATTATTTTTATCTTCTTTATTGTGTTGTACTTGAATAATCTTATGAATTAAATTTGTGTCAAATGACAAGTTTAATTTAATATAATCTTGTTCTATCTTGGTGTGTTTTGCTCTAACTTTTGTGTTAACTCTATTTTTTTAATCTTAGATATAAACTTTTACACTTATATAATCCTTATATTAAATTTAGGGTTTAATGATGAATATCTTTGAGTTATAGGTTTTTTTAATTTAAATTTGTAAAAAATAAACAAATTAAAGTTTCTTGATTTTTAATCTATTAGTTCGATTTATACTCTCGTTAAGAGCACATCATACAACCAATTAAAATGTGTACCACAAGAGATGAAAGTAATTTTCATTGAAGCACAAGAAGTAGACATCAAGCTATGATGAGTTAGTTCTTAGTGACAAGATGATAAAACCCACAAACATGTGACTTGCCAATAACATTCTCTGTATATATACTCTTCATTAACCATAACATTTAATGATGGAAGCATGGCTAGGATCGTCACATGAATTTTAGAGTAATTGATGGAAGCATGTTCAAGACCTTTACAAGGATCTCATATTAATTTTGAATTATAAAATATAGATTTTTTATAATTGTTCTTACCGGAAGGTCCGAATGCAAGTGGTGAGGTTCAGGTAGTCACCTAGGTGGTTACTATGGTTGGAATCTGGCTTGTTGTTGCTCGAATGGGGGAGCTCCACTTGCAAAGACTCTATGTTGCTTAAGTTAGTAAGTGAATTTGTATCTTTGTTTAAAGTAAGAGAATGTGAGTGTTCGTATGTCAAGTCAAGTGAAACACTCGACTTTTTTGTAGTTTAGGGTCTATTGGAACTCGAATTTGCAAAAATGGGCACGTCAATTTTTTTTACCAAAGTAGGTCAAGTCGTCAGGGAGGGTAATGACATAAGAGACAATGTCGTCATCTCCCTTACTAGTTTCTTAATTTTTTTTAAAAAGGTGATGTCGTTATGCAGTGGACCGATTTGTTTGAAATAAAAAAGTGAAGTCGTCCTCACACATGACGACTTCACTTTTTCAATTTTTTTTCTTTTTCGTAGTAAATGAATTTTGATTATTTTTTAGGATTTGGAAGAATAATCAGTAAAAAAATATTAATAGAATAGAAATAAACATTACATTAATATATTTTAACATTGATTAATAATTAAAATACAACATTTAAGTTAGTAGAAAATCATCTATGTCCTCCAGTTCTACATGGAGGTCGTCTTCTGGGTCTGGTTGGTCGTGTTGGTGGTTTTTTTTGGTGTGGTTCATCATGATCATCATCTTCATGTTGATGACTTTGAGAAAATTGGGGATGGTGAACCGTTGTTTTGGGAGTTTGAGAAGGCATTGGCGGAGGATAGAATGGTATTGATGAAGAAGATCCTGAATAATAGGCGGATGATGGTGTCATGGTTGAAGTGCCAAACATTTGTGATGGACCAACACCATAACCTGACTGATGCGGGAAGAAATCGTACGAGGAAGGGACATGTTAGAATTGGGTGTTTGATGGGTTTTCAAACTGAGGGTATGGATGTCCAAACATTTGACCGTGACCCATAGACGATTGCCCAAAAAATTGTTGGGGATGATGTATAAAATCAGGAGAAGACCCGACATGGCTAGTGTAGGGTTGTGAAGTAGGTTGGGATGGTTCTTGTGACATATCATACTGTAAAATAAATAGCAAGGTCATTCCCATGAATAAGTAAGCATGATAAAGAGATGTACGACATTGTAGTAAAACTGACCTCATCAGAAGAAGATTCCGTAATTGGAGATATATAGCGGATAGTGTGGTTTATATACCATTGCATGTAGGGTGTTTCATCACGCATATGGTCATTTCCACTAAATGGTGTACCTTGAATGACCTGATTTTGTCGATCATTCCAAATTGCAATCCAACGGTGATGATGTGCCACCCAATCTCTTTCATTTCTCCCATCAAGTCATTCATGTGGACTTAATCGAGGTTAATTGGGTCAGGCGAGATGTTCTGTCTTAAACCAAATTGACGCATGACCCTATCCGCCTGATGGAATTTGACTGTCGCGAAGCAAATTATAGGGACTGTTGCTCTAGCCACTATAGGGATGTCAACCATAATCAACCGACGAACTTCATTTTGAATATAAGGCCTCCATAAGAACTGAAAAAAATTTGTAGACATTAGTTTCAAATTTAGAAAAATAAATGATTACGTAACTTAATTATTATCTGTCTTGTACGCTCTTGCATATTACGTAACTTAATTATTATTTTGTGGGAGTTGTTCGAAAGTACTATTTAACCAAGAAACTCTAATTGAGTTTCCTCTTATCATCGTCGGTGGTGGAATTACCACCAGATGTTCGTGGAACATCGAGAATATGTCTTACACGATGGTGGGATCGGTGACCACATCTCCATCTATCGGTAGGCCAAGGAGGACTACCACATCCTATAATGTCACAGTGGTCTCTCCATGTGGGAAGTGGAATGTATGAGTTTCTGTCCTCCACCTTTCTAATAAGGAAGTGATTAGAAGGTGGTTGACATCCATGTCTGGAATATACAATGCGTGTCCAAAACCAGCCTGTTCCATTAAAAATTTGACACGCGGATCAATTAAATCTTGGTTGTTTAGAATCCAGACTCCAGCTCGTCTTGGTCTAAGAACTCGTTCGTTGTCTTCCCATAAGTCCTTTGTAATATGTTCATGCTGAAGGCGGAGTAATGACATATTCGGGGGAAGGTGTCGATTGTTAGCCATACTTAAAAAAAAGTGGGTGAAAGGAAATTAGAGTAAGAGGAAAATATTAATTATAAACATCATAACTATTGACTAAAACGTGATTTGCAAATTAAAAGTTAAAAAAATGCAAACCTTGAAAATAGTAGCAATGAAGTTGGTGAAGAAGTGTTGCTGGAAAATGAGAGCAAATTGTAACGAGACAACCCAAGGAAAGTGAGAGCAAATTGTGTATGAAATAAGCCAATGCATGAAATATATTACTGCATTGGTTGGTGTCCAGTTGCACTCCCTAAATTATTGTACCCTGCATTCAAATTAACAATGAATGAGGTTCTGAAAGCATCAAAATAATTGCTGAAAAGTTGTCGTAGTAGACCATTGCATGCAAATTGAACAGGAAGGAATCTCTGCAGTGCACTGTTGGAAGCAAACCCGTGAAAGACCCAGCTCCCGTGAACGTGAATCAGCGTCTGAGGAGAGAGAAATCGTGCTCAGGGGGATCAGTTTCCAGCAAAACCGTGCACACCATCAACGTTTCCACACAAAATCGTGCGCAACAACACTAATTTCTATGTAATGAAACCGTGCTTGCTAGGACCGGTTTCTATTAAATGAAGCAAAAACCGTCCTCTGCTGGATCGGTTCCCCATTAATATGATAATTAATGTCGTGGTCGTGGTTAGCGACTTCATTATAGCGAGTTATTAAGTTTCAATTCATTTAATATGTTTTATGTAGCCAAAATTAAAGCACCTAGTTCATTTAATATGGTTTCTTCACACAAAATTAAAGCCCCTGTTTTCATTGATGACGACTTTGGTTAATTAAATGAGGAAGTCATTGTCATTAATTACGGTTTTAGTAAATTAAATGAAGAAGTTATTGACATTAATTACGGTTTTAGTAAATTAAATGAGAAAGTCGTTGACATTAATTACAGTTTCAGATAATTAAATGAGTAAGTGATTGATATTAATTACGGTTTTAGTAAATTAAATGAGGAAGTGGTTGACACTAATTAAAGTTTCAGTAAATTAGGGTTTCTGATGCATACCCATTTCAAACGTGTACTTATGTGAGAAAAGCTATCTGTGCACAACACTTATTCAGTCATAATTTATATTCTTTCTCTGGTGGTGAAATTTTCATACAATGGCTGATTCGTGTAATCAGTATCCTAATATTCTTTCTGAGTTTAGTGAGGATGAGATGAATACCATAGGTGAACCAGCTCCAAATAATTGTCAATACTCACGGTGGGATCAACCTCAACAATATTCACAACCTAGTTCTTAGGCCCAACTACCAAACCAGTATACAGTCCCTACAATGGCTTAGGGATCATCAAGTCAAAACGGCTCCTCAAGTCACACTTCCTTTCAAACTTCAATTCTAGCGAGTGAACAATAACTAAGTATCGGCATGTGTTTCGACACAAAGGAGTCGACAATGTCATATATAAAGCAATACCATATTGATAATGGTTTTAGATTTTTGGTTCTTGAGAGCAAATCTGATAAATATATATGTCAATGTATCGACTACAAAAAGGGTTGCCCATGGCGTTTACGGGCTTCTTATAGCAAGCGCAATTTCAAGTGGGAAATAAGGAAGATTGACGGTTCACACACATGTTTGTCAACCATGCAACCTACAGATCATGTCAATCTTGATTCCAACCAAATTGGTTCTATTGTCATCAACTCTGTAAAGTAAAATCCTTCCATACCTATCAAGTTGTACAAGAAAGTAACCCCGACACAATAATTCAATGCACAAGACCTCATGTAGTTGTCAATGGCCAACCTGACCCTTCTTGCTATATTATGGAACAAGTATTTTGGTCTTTTGGACCATGCATCCAAGGATTTAATTATTGCAAGCCTGTTGTCCAAGTAGGTGGGACATTTCTCACATGAAGATATCAAGGGACATTGCTAACAGCGCTTGCTCAAGAGGTCACGTAATATATTCTCTTTGGCCTTCGCGATAGTGGAAGGAGAAACAAAGGAGACCTTAATCTGGTTTTTTCAACTCCTAAGGGAGTACGTGACACCACAATCAAACCTCTGTTTGATAACGGACAGGGGGAAAGACATATTGGCAACACTACAATCTGAAGAAGTAGAATGGGAAGCAAATGGTCTGCAATCAGTATACTGCATACGCCATATTGCTTCAAACTTCAACAAAAAGTTCAAGAATCACGAGTTGAAAAGACGGTTAAAGAATATGGGTAATATTTTTTTTTTCATTCACCATATTATTGCATTTTAATATAATTGTATGCATAAATTAAACTAACTAATATAATTGCATTTTAACAGCTTATGAAGTCAAACAACCCTTATTGGATGCAAAATTGGCGACATTGAAATCTCATTCACCCGAAGTGGCAACTTGGATTGATAGGATACCAGTACAAAAGTGGACTCAGGCCTACGATGGGGGTAGTAGATTCAGACACATGACAACAAATATAGCAGAATGTATGAATTCTATTTTAAAAAGAGCTCGTTCATTACCAATTTGTGCTTTAATTAAAGCAACATTTGAAAGGACCGCAACATGGTTTGTTGAGAGAGGGGTTAAGGCAGACTCCATGTTACGAGCAAGCCACCAGTATCCCAGGAAATTAATGCTATTATTAGAAAAAATCAACAACAACCGGGAGTGTGTCAAATTCGTCGATACTCAAGAGAAAATAATGAATTTAAAGTTTAAGAGATGTTTTCTCCACATGATCATCGCTTACCAATGTCTTTTACAGTTAGATTAAATGATTGGTGGTGTGATTGTGGTCACTTTCAAGCTCTTCGACTGCCTTGTCATCACATAATAGCTGTGTGCTCTTTCTCTCATGTAGATCTAACCTCATATATCCATCCAGTTTATAGCCTCTACAACATCAACAAAGCATATGAAATACAATTTCATCCGGTTAAGAATAAAGAATATTGGTCCACATGCGCCGTAGGGTACGGGGAAGACCACTAACTAATAGAATCCATAATGAAATGGATCAACCAAATCCCAACAGACGAAGTAAATATTTATATTGTAGGAATGAAGGACATCATAGAGGAAATTATCCTTATCGTCAGTAATTTATTATTTTATCCAATTTTAGTTTATTTTTATTATGTAATTTTATATTATCTAATCTATTTTATGAAGTTAATTTATTGTAGGAATAAAAATAATTACAAATACAATCAATATAATTTTTATATCTAACAAAATTTGAAAAAAAAATAAAAAATTCAAAAAATATTGATAACTCATCAGTTTAGAAAAAAACAAGTAACGAAAACTGAAAAATTATAAAAAAATTTATCAAAACTGAAAAAAAAAGCAAAACCGTTAAATTAAAAAAAAAAGAAAAAAATCTAAAATATTTAAAAAATAAAACAAGGAAAAAAAATAACAAATAATTAAAACTGAAAAACTGAAAAGTTAAAAAAAAAAAATTAAAAGTGAAGTCGTCATGTTACAGGACAACTTCACTTTTCTATTAAATAGAAGTCGTTATCTGACGCAAAGACATTAAATTAAAAAAAAAAAGTGAAATCGGCCTGGTGGAGAACGACTTCACCCCGAAAGTCGTCCTCCTAGGTAATGACTTGACCCAATTTAAAAAAAAAATCAACGGACCCAATTTAAAAAAGGGACCCTAAAATACAAAAAAGTCGAAACACTCTTATTTATAGTGTCATTTTAACTTGGGACTTGCATTGGTACCCATTTAGCCAAATAGCAATTGTCTTACTGTGATATTTTGACTAGGGCTTGATATCTCCTCAAATATGTAGAACAATTACAATTGTGTTGACGAGATTAGCGGATGTATGAGTGTTATGTCCAATAGAGGTGCGTTGGGCCTTGGTAAGTTATGTCCTCTATTAGGCTGGGTAAGTACAATAATTTTGTAATTTTTGTGTTTGGACTTTATCAGACCTTTAATCGTGTTGGATTTTTTTTTTGTATTTAGACCCATAGTATATAAGTTTTTGTGAGACATATTAGTACACAAATATGAGTAAATGAAAAAATGAGTTTCTCTCTCAAGTCTCAAAGTTCTTCTTCAAACCACCGATCCTTATCTTTGAATTTTTCATTCAAAATGGCGGATATTCCTTATTTATATTGGAATATCCTTTAAGTGGGCGTAACTTTCTTCCGTCTCGCAAATCCCTAAAATCGACGTCTTCTATTTTTCTCCAATAATTTTAGGGTTCATACCTATTTGTTTCGAGATGCGAATTTGACCCGTAATCTGAAACAAACTTAAAAGATAATCATTCGAGTTGTAGTTACCAACGGATGGACGCTCTTCTTTGAAATTCTGTTTGGAAAAAAATGTAATAAAATGTTTGAAATTTTGGTTGATATGATTTGAGTAGTTAACTGAATCATATTTTTTGTCTTAAGTATTACGATGTACAAAAATATGTTTATATATCGGGGATTAAATTAATACAAAATTTTTCTAGAATATTTTTAATAATTATATACCAAGAGATAATTGAACTCAAAATTTATTTATACAGAAACTGAAGAAAAAGTGAATAAAAAGCGAATTCAATTAAGAAAAGAAATATTTGGACAATCATCTTTTTTAATAAATAATTATTTCACAACTTTGTTTTTCAATAATAAAACATTGAATTAAAATATAAATTAAACCATTTAATGAAAAGTTAATATAAATGATTGTAGCTAGTTATACATAATTAGGAGGTTGTTAATCATTCTTCCGTCATAAACGTATAAGCCGGAATCAGCGCATTCCTTCCGACCAAAACGCGTTTCACTCGCTTTCCCACTCATCCCCGCAAACATGCTATTTCTCCACTGTCTTAAATATTATAATATCACAAAAAGAAAATGCCACTAGCTTTTCATGCATTTTTTTTTATAATTTTTTATGACAAGACAATCATTGAATTATAAATGGAATTACCAAATTGTTTTCATAATTTTATTAAAAATATTTTTTCATTAATTTCATCGTTAGAATATCTATGTTATCTTGACGATTGTATATTACAATAGTTGATACAAATGGTAATCATTTATCCTTCAGATGATAAATATCGGAAATTTATTAATAATTCTAATGGCAAAAGTAATCCACCAAGAAAAAAATGAGTATAATTTAAGTATTTATCAGTGTATTATTAACTGGATTGTAAATTGGTAAGTTGTCATCTCCGATCTTGTATACTTTTTATTTCGTTATTCAATTAATTTTAATTTTATAAATATAAGTAACTGTATAAAAAAAATTATCAATTAAATTGTTTCTTTTTGTAATTAACAATTCGTATTTCACGTTTCTTGCTATATAACATTTTTATAAGTAGAAAATTTCCATTATCTTCGCATTTCTCTTTGTAACAATAATAAAAAAAGTGTATCTGCAGGGAGATTCATTCCCAGTTGAATACATTTCTTTCCCATTAAAAAAAGTGACCGGAGAAAAAGTTGGATTCAGTCTAGATTCAAATAAAATAAACAATATTTAATTATTTAATTTTGTACAAAACAGTTATCAAATTTATTTAATTTATAAAATGATAATCAAATTTAAAGGTTTATATTTTCAAAATAGTTATATAAAATAAAACTAGTTTATTTATATTATAGTAAATTAAATATTATTTTTTGTGTTATGTTTGAGAAAAAAATTATATAAATGACACGAGAAATTAGAAATAAATAAACGAATTAACGAAGCAGTGTAACATGGTCCCAGAGGTACGACACCAAACAACCAAACCAGAAGACCATGTTTATCTACCAAACTATCTTTGTATTCATCAACCTCAAGGTAAACTCAAGGTTTGTCTAATCTCTCTAATCTCTGTCTCTTTCTTTATGCTTCAATCTTTAACTTCTCTCTCTTCTAGCCACCCCTTAACTTCTCTCTCTTCTAGCCACCCCTTAACTTCTAATTTTTTCACCTTCATTTCCGGTTTTTATAGTTTCTGATTTGTGCTCTTTTGATTCCATTTTTTTTTCCCTTTCAAAAGGGTGTCCTTGGAGTTGTATAAAGTTCGATTCTTTGTTCTTTTCACCAACTTGGGTGTTCAACTTTTCTAACTATTCATTACCTTTTGCTATTATTTTTGTAGTTTTATGACTTCCCCCCCTTTTTTTGTGACTGTTATTATTAATATCAATCATTATCTATTAAATTTTTTAATGTGGTCTGAAAAATGAAAAGATTTTCTTTCTGTTTTCTGGTTCAAGCTAACTCTCATTTTGTTGGGTGAGGATATGAATCTTTGGATTTGTTGATTATTTAAAAAAAAATTGGTTCAATACTTGGGGTTTGACTTTGATGCTCACTTAAAGGGACTTGAAGTTGATATTCAGATCTTGTGTCTTGTGTTTACATATGATGCAGGTTTTGAGATCCGAGTGATGAAAATTGGATATTTGTTAGCTGTAGCACAATTTTTATCAGTGTGAAGCAATATGGGAAACACATGTACTGGTCCTAGCATTTCAAAAAATGGTTTATTTCAATCGGTTTCTGCAGCAATTTGGCGGTCTCAATTACCTGATGAATCAGTGTCCAATAGAGAATCTGTAAAAGAGGAAGCAACTAGTGTGCCCGAAACGCCTTTACCTGTACTAAATAAACCTCCTGAGCAGATAACTATGCCGAAACATGAAGCCAATCAAGAGGCAAAATCTGAAATAGAACCAGCAAAGGAACAAGGGAAGAAGAGGCAGAAGAAACATGGTTCTGTGAAGAGAGTTTCTAGTGCAGGGCTTCGAGTTGATTCTGTGTTGCAGAGAGAAACTGATAATTTCAAGGAGTTCTTCACTCTTGGAAGGAAACTTGGACAGGGTCAGTTTGGGACAACTTTCTTGTGTGTGGAGAAGGCAACAGGACATGAATATGCCTGCAAATCTATTGCAAAGAGGAAGCTTGTCACAGATGATGATGTTGAAGATGTGAGAAGAGAAATTCAGATAATGCACCACTTGGCTGGGCATCCTAACGTTATATCCATCAAAGGTGCATACGAGGATGCTGTAGCTGTTCATGTTGTGATGGAATTGTGTGCAGGTGGAGAGCTTTTTGATAGGATTATACAGCGTGGTCATTATACTGAAAGACAGGCAGCTGAACTTATCAGAACTATAGTTGGGGTTGTGGAAGCTTGCCATTCTCTTGGTGTGATGCACAGAGACCTTAAACCTGAGAATTTTCTCTTTGTCAATCAGCAAGAAGATTCACTTCTGAAAACTATTGACTTTGGATTGTCTGTCTTCTTTAAGCCAGGTATTTTCAGATGGTCTTGCTTATATTGTGGTTATATAAATGGTTTTGTTAATGTTGCTCTTTAGGGTTGATTCTAAGCAACTCAAGGTAAAACCGGTTTTACTGAGAAAGAAAACGTTTATTGTATAAAAAATATAGAGTATGTAGAGTGCAATAAATGTTTTATAAATAAAACATTTACTTTATAAAAACTGTGCAAGTTCAGTTTTTCTCATTTTAGTCGTACTGTGCACCTGCATGTTGTAAGATCTGAGAAAAGGTATGAATATATACTTACTAACTTAGTCAGATTGAGGTGGACTGAAATATGAAAATGCAAGCTGTTATGATTAGGTTGTAATGAATTGTAACATATAAAAATACTTAATTTATTAAAAAAAATTGTTGAGACGTCAAATTGTGAAAAAAAAACATACCTTTTGAAGTCCGAAATCATAAATTTTCATATCAGCACATACACTCAGACAGGACTGGAGCACGAGTGGAATGGAGATATCATAGGACGCTGAATTTGATCTGCAGGCGTTTTAGTTATTTTGGATTTCTTAATTTGCTGAATATTTTACATGCAATATTTTTCATAGAACTGGATTAATATTTTAAGGTGCTTGGCATTGGCCAATATGCAATGTGTTGCTGTTGCTTGTGTATGAACTTGTTAACTTCTTTTTTCATACAGACTTTTTAGTCTTAAAAGGGGTCGACATTTTTTGTTGGCCTTTTCAAATCTTCAATGTTTAGAGGGCTTTTCCGTCTACTATGTCCTAGATTCATAGCAACAATATAATATCCTTTTTAGATTTTTGAGAATTTCTGTATTACATGCAAGTGTTATAGACTCTATGGAGAAAAAACATCATAATAGTCTATGTATATGCTATCTTGTCTAAGTTTGGGATGTTTCTTTAACTTTTAGTATTTTACCTTCCATCCTGCAATTTTGTTTATACCCATTTAAGACGACTTCTGTATACTGCAATTAGTGTTAGATCGGATGAATTGTTAATTTTCCAAGTATTTACTCATTTGAACAGCAAATCATTTGAACACACACGTTGTGATTAGGTAGAGAAATTGTTTCTCTGAGGGGCTTCTGATCTGGGATTACAGGTGGTTAATATCTGTAATAGTTTTATTTTGTCTATTGTACAATTTTTCTACCTCTGTTCAGTTGGTTCTTATCAGAGTAATTCCGCACATGTGTGTATACATGTAGATATTCAATCAGGTTTCTAGAATTATATGAATCATGAGCCTATTCATTATTTTAACTGAAGCTTTATACAAGTTGGAGAAGTTATTTGATTCCATGGAGAAAAACTGATGATATTTCACTTCCAGGTGATATCTTTTCTGATGTGGTGGGTAGCCCATACTATGTTGCCCCTGAAGTTTTGCGAAAGCGATATGGTCCCGAGGCAGATGTGTGGAGTGCTGGTGTTATCCTTTACATTCTTTTGAGTGGAGTACCTCCATTTTGGGCTGGTGAGATCTTTTGGATTTATTTTGACGCTGTAATTATGCTTTTACATTTGTACCACTATTTTTGTCTGATTATTAATTTTCTCTTCCTTTGTGTGGTTCATTTGGTTGTGCAGAAAATGAACAGGGAATATTTGAACAGGTTCTGCGTGGTGATCTTGATTTTTCTTCTGATCCCTGGCCTAATATTTCTGAAAGTGCAAAAGATTTAGTACGAAATATGCTTGTTCGTGACCCTAGAAGGAGGTTGACTGCACATCAAGTATTATGTAAGTATAAATTTACTAATTGATAATTCAGTCACGATCTTGACATTACTTTAGGCTTTACTTGGATGTGGGACTTCGTTGAACAATAATGATGTTAAATTTTATTGTTTGGCAAGAACTTCTTATAGTTAGATGCTAGGGTAAAGAGGGGATGCTCATTTTTGTAGATTGAGCATTAACTCTTTTTAAAAGGAGAAATTCTTTGTGAAGGGGAACCCCTTCACGGGGCAACCCTATAACATGAACTGCTGTTTGAGGTCCTTTAGGTAGCCCTCAATGTTACAAGCAATCCAGTAATACGACTTCGATTAGTTCTAGTTGATTTCACCTTGTTGGAGATCCTACGTGGACTAATAAGACTAAGGCCAAATTATAATATATAAGTGGGATGCAGTCCACACCTTATAATCTAGTTTTGTGTAGTTGAGTTAGGTATAAACCCACTTACTAAGATGGTACAAGAGCCATTCATAGCTTATTTTAGTCAAGTTGTTGAGGTTGTTGTGTCACTTGCTATTGGACTAATTTTAGATCATTCACAAATATCTAATCCCACGCTTGAGATGTTCATTCCTCGATGTGAGGGGGTGCCCAGGGGATCTCATTGACTAAAAGTAAGGTCAAATTATAATATATGAGTGGAGTGTAGTTCTCATCTTTCGAGCCGGTTTTGTGAGACCAAGTTAGATATAAACCCGCATACTAAGAAACTTTATATCAAGGTAGGCAACATGAATTGCTATTGGCTATATTTCTAGTCAATGTGTGATCTCTATAGGACCAATTGAGTTTAACCCTGCAAACACTACCAACTCTTCCTTCTTAGCCCAAATTTGTGTTTCCTTCATCTCAAGCACATTGGTTCTTGCTCTCAAATATCGGACATGTTAGACCAATTGTTAGAACCTGGAATTTGAAAGAGAAATACAAGAAAGACTTTATTAAATAGAATGAAAAGAACCAGAAATATGAGAGCACTCTCTCCTCCAAGGGTTTCACCTTCACAAAGGTTTTCTCCTTTCCCAAAAAGCTAATGCTCAATCTACAAAAATGAACCTCCCTCTCTTCCATCCTCCTTTGTATCAGAGGAAGTATAACAGTTCTTCTATGCTATGTGGATTAATCTTTTCTATGCTATATAAGCGCCCAAGCTAGTTACTTTAGGCATAAATTTTACAATTATCATTAATTTGAAATAATATGGCATTCCAAACTGAATTTTTCTTGCTTATATATGTTTAATTGCCTGTAGGTCATCCTTGGATTCAAGTTGATGGCGTAGCTCCTGATAAGCCACTTGATTCTGCTGTATTAAGTCGCTTGAAGCAATTTTCTGCTATGAACAAGCTCAAGAAAATGGCTCTTATAGTAAGTCTCTGGATGTTGAAGCCGCAAAGTAACATGTTATATGATTTGGACTTACAAATACATAAAATTGACACACGTGTTGTCTGATTTTGACTTAGAGATAGATAACATTGACTATGGAGATACTCACACTATGTCTATTGGATTGGAAGTCTTTAATGTGAACCTTTTCATTTAACAATCGTTTGCCTTTTTTGTTTTTCAGATAATCGCTGAGAGCTTATCAGAAGAAGAAATTGCTGGCTTAAAAGAGATGTTCAAGATGATAGATGCAGACAACAGTGGTACAATCACTTTTGAAGAACTTAAAGCTGGTTTGAAAAGAGTCGGTGCTAATCTTAATGAGTCTGAAATTTATGATTTAATGCAAGCGGTAAGTGCTTTTAAGCTTATTTTATAAAATTAAAAGAAGCAAGGTGTATTGCATAACATATGGTGCACAAAATCAATGAGAAATGAATATCTTTTGCAATGGTTAAGCTTTCTGTAATTAAAGTGGCTTTAGTTTTTACAATACATTTTGGCTGTCTTTGACTTAAATTTCACACCCTTAAATATTTAGATCTCCCACCAAAGAAATTATAGGAAAGGGCTGATCACAATGTAGCAATCAATGATTCTTAATTAATCTTTGATTTTTCAAGTCCTAATTTGTAATTTTTAATGAAACTGTTATTTGGTAGTCATTTGTGCTTCTTTGCTTTCAGTTCTAGTATTAAAATAACCATAGATATTGCCTTTTCAACTAACTTAAACACATTATCATTTTTTGTTGTTTGTTTATATATCACATGCCAGCAAGTTCATGAACTCTGTATGATATTTGAATTAAAAGTTTACTATATCCAATAAAACATTAAACCTCTTCTTTATCAAATATTCATAGAAATAATGTATTTTGTTTAATAGGCTAACTCTAAGCTCTAACTTATTACCCTGCCTTGAAATTGTAGGCTGATATTGATAACAGTGGGACAATTGATTATGGCGAATTCCTTGCTGCAACATTACACCGCAACAAAATTGAAAGAGAAGATCATCTATTTGCAGCATTTTCTTACTTTGATAAAGATGGAAGTGGCTATATTACTCAGGAAGAACTTCAACAGGCTTGTGATGAGTTTGGCATAAAAGATGTTCGTTTGGAAGAGATAATCAAGGAAATTGATGAAGATAATGTAAGTTATTTACAATTCTATTGTCACTCTATAACAAATGATGAACTACTTGTCTTTGGTATCATTTCTAGATAACCCCTCTGATTTCTTCAGCTCAACACTCCCCTTTGATTAAAAGGAACACTAATTTCATAAAAAAAGGTTAATGATGTTTTTAGTTCCTGAAATTTTCCAAATTTTGTTTTTAGTCTTCAGCTTTTAAAATCAGTAGATTTTGTCCTTGTATTTAGTTCCCAAACCTGACACTTTTTCCTCCATACCCCAAGAGGCTTGCATGAACAGTAGATTCATTACATCTGAGAATGAATCATATCTTCCTTTCAAGAATTGATTTGACTGAAAAAAGAAATCGAGGAGGCATCAAATCAATGAATTCATAACTGTTTGTAGTTATTTTGGACATCATGGTACATATGTTCCTGTTGTTAGTTTGTACTTGGAACAACCACACTACTGTATCGTGCTATATGTTGAATGTTTTGCTAAAACACTAAATACCCTTTAGCAAGATATAGAATGTAGAGTTATGTTATGATTAATGTGAGTTATGTTTTGTCATATGCAGGATGGTCGCATAGATTACAATGAGTTTGTGGCTATGATGCAGAAAGGAAATCTTCCAGTGGTTGGTAAGAAAGGTCTAGAAAATAGCTTCAGCATTAAGTTCAGGGAGGCATTAAAATTGTAGTGTTCATTGTTAAAATTGAGATTTTTTTTTTTTTTTTTTTTGTTTCTTTGTATTCCTTATTTCACACACCCCTTCTTTGCTCTTTTAAAGGTTCAAGATTTTATGTTATGCTCTTTAAATGGATTTTTGTAATTACGAGAATATATTAAAGAGGTATCTGGTGGAATATTGCTGTTATAGAGGAAGTTTGTTTGTTATTTATTTGTCAATTGAACTGATAGACTCACATTTATTAGCACTTTTAGGGCTCTTTGGTAAACAGAAATAAATGAGGAAAAATAAAATTAAAGACATTAATGAAGAAGTAAAAAGATAAATGGAGAGTTGAATAGAAAATATATGAAAAATAAACTATAAAGGTACTGATAAGTGTTATTTCTTTTTTACTTGTTATTTTTGTCAACCAAATAATCGGTATTATCTTCACTTGCTATTTTCACATTTTTTCTTGTTTTCATCACATCAAATTGGGCATTAATTATGAAATTTTCTTTTTGCACCTCCTCGATTACTATCCACACTCCATACTAACAAGGCTAAAGTGCCCTCACTACATTACGCCATCGATGCATCTCTAACTACACCTTTGTTCTTCGTTGCAATCATTGAGAGGAAGAAGAGAGAGAAAAACTGTGGATTTGGTGGGAAATTTGTTGTGGAAAGGTGTTATATATATGGAGAAGTTTATTTTGGAAAACTTGTTCTGAGAAACATTTCACATGTTTCAAAAGCATGTTGTGAAAATCCTTTTATGGAAAGTTCATTTTGTAAATCTTGTTTCAAAATTTAAGAGGCTTGGTCAGGAATTTGTGTTATTCAAATTCTGTTTTGAAAATCCTATTCCAAAAATAAAATAAAAAAAAATGCTTTGGAAGATTTGTATAATAAGTAATCCAGAAGTTAGCTTAAGGAAGGATAAACGGGTTATTTCAAAATTTATGAGTGTAAGTTAGAAATTATGGAGGTGCAGGAAGAAAAAGCCTATTTATGATATACATTATATATAAGGAGCTATGGTAACCAACGAGCATAGTGTAGCTATACTTATCCTTGGGCTGGTAGGTTGGGATGCGCTGATTGGCCGTATGAGATTATTTGAATTGGCCGTATGAGATTATTTGAAGAAGATTTTCAGAAATCTGATCAAAACCGGTCTTGTGAGATTATTTCAAAGAAGATTTTTAGAGATGTGATCAAATGCTTGACCACCAATCGTGTGGCATTACTTCGAAGAAGATTTTCATGGATGTGATTAGACGTTCAATCACACCTTACTCAGTTTCTCAATCGTTGTCAGTCCAACAACTATGCCACTCGGACGAGTTGAGCAACCTCTCCCAGGAAAGTTAGTTGGACTGACCACAAAATTTCATCTTTGTCCTTTATACATATTACGCGTCAAGCCGTCCGGTCCTCCGAATGTCCATGCCAATCACCTAATCATTTAGTTGGCGTAAACAAATCAATAATCTATATTAAAAGTATTTGAGCCATAATTAGAACAACTCTAATTAGGGATCCATGAAAAAAATCATAAATACAAGTCAAATATATGATTGTTAAAACTTTTATCTACATTAATTATAATATTTACCGCTTTAATCAATCACTCCGATTAGTTGATGAACAAGCAAACGAATAATATAAATGAAAAAGAAAACCCGAATAGTTTAAAAGTTGTTTAAATGAATATTTGACCCTACATATGAAACAAAAATGTTTACTACCGTAAGTACGTTGAGATAAAAATTCAACACTCATTTATGACAATATTTCCGAAACTCTTATTATTGAGAGCACGGTTGGAAATGGATGAAAACTTGACTAGATTGAGAGAAGTGGTACCTTAGCACTAAATATTTTTTCTTTTAAAACAAGAGTGAGATAGCATTGATGGAATACCTTAAAAGAGAAAAACATTGATGAGGTTCACAGAACAAATATAAGGCGTTGCATGTTCTGAAGGCAATTTTGAGATTGGTAACATAGTTTAGACTAATAAACATGCTCTCCAACTCAAAGAGAAGTGCTCATGCATTGCTTTTGCTTCTTCTAATATTTTAGAGATGGAAATATGAATCCATGATATTAAACCACTTATAAATCCATTTGTCCAAAACTTAAAATTTATTATTAATGTTAATGATAGCATATATATTACTTTTCCAATATTTTCAATTATTCCACTTTGCTTAAGAGCCTAGATTAAAAAAAATTATAAATACATACATATATTCTTAAACTTTTAAGAATAAAATCGTAACAAAAATATCAGACTAAAAAACGGAAAATATCTTACGTATGATCATTAATTTTAATAATATCATCTATGGAACATTAACCTCATCTCTAAGAACGAAAAAAGCTTTCAAAAGTTAATCCTCTTACACTCATATTAATCATTGAGTTTACCTTTATTTTAATATGTCAAATAGTTTCCCATCCCTTAAAATCCTAAAATCCAAAATAGCAATTTCTCAAATGTAATATATACTCAAATTATTTTATTTTTTACACTTCACCTAAATACTCAAATTTTTTATATCTAGATAGAGTTATTTGATGTATAAAATATATTTTTTTTAATATATATATATATATATATATATATATATATATATTGTAATTAAATTTAATTACTAATTTAGTCTCGAATTGAAGATTGAATTATTTTTAAAATTATAAAAACTAAATTGAATCAAAATTTTAAATAGAATAACTAAATTGATTTTTTTAAATTGATAAACAATTAGAAAACCAAATTAAATATTTTTTAAAAAGTTTAGAACTAAATTGAATAAAAAAATAATAAAGAATCAAAATAGACCAAAATAACAAATATAACAAATTAGAAGAATAAATCACTGATTAAATATTTAAAAAACTAATGCTCCTACCCATATTAGTCATTAAGTGTGGATTTATTTTAATATGTCAAATAATTTCTCATCACTTAAAAGTTAAAAAAAAAAATAATTTATATATATATATATATATATATATATATATATATATATATATATATTTTCCTCATTAACATTTTGACGAGGACAAAATCATAACAAAATTACTAAAGTCGAAAAAAACAATATTTCATATAATTTCAGATGTAATAATTGATATCAAGACAACTGCGTACTATTTTAACAAACTTTAAATAAGAAAATTAGATGTATTATTATATAAACAAGTTATTATAAGTTTGTATTTTTTAAAATTCAAATTTATTCTTTTTAATTTAGAAACACTTTTAAGAAAATTAAATTTAACAATATTATATACACATATTATCAAATCTTTCATTCGTTAGGCTTATGTATTTCCACCCTCATTATCCCCATGTTTTGTTCTTCGTTTGTAAGGCAGCATACCAAATTATACACTTTTCAAAACTAAAAATTGAGAAGTATGTGCGATTAATGATAAAATGTCTTTTATTTTATTTTGTTGTCATTCTTAAGTTTTTATTAATTTCATTTTTTGTTATTTTAGCTTTTTAATCATATTTAATTTTTCTATTTTAAAAATACTTCACCTCTTGTCTCAAAGTGTATAATTAAGTTGTTATGACCATGTTAAGGTGGCTCATAATCAAAATAGGTATTTTATAGTTCTTGGACTTCCCCGTGAAATGTGGGAAAGTATTTTTATAGGGATGACTTTGATTGTTAACAAATCTTCAAAAACCAAGGAGAATCTAAGTTTGTATATATTTTAATGCCAAAAAGAAAATTTATATATATTTTAAAGTTTAAGCATCAGATTTAATTATGTTAAAATATAGAATTTTGACCAAGTTTGACCAAAAGTATTATGATTATAAAATATTTCACTAAATCGTTTTAAGAATCAAAGTTGAAGTACTTTTAAATAGAGAGACCAAAATTTAATAAATTTCAAAATAAAAAAGAATCAAATTTTAAAATTTCTATAGCTTAAAAATATTGATTAATATATATATATATATATATATATATATATATATATATATATATATTATGATTACAGCAACCGTTCCTATTCATTCATTCTTATAGGTTTATAGGTAGTATTTTCAATCAGTGAGGGGAATATTTAAGTTAATTAATACAGTTAATTATTTTTTGAATTTCGAATTCTCTATTTTATTTGTGGCCGGCCTAGACATTAAAAAGTATCAAACATGATAGTTTCACTATTTTGCAGCTAAGAATAAACTTAATTTGACGACTACATAATGTTACACTCATTTTCCTCACTCTTCATGATACACTATTTCAACATGTTAGCAAGTAACGTATTTCTTCATGTACCTTCAAGTCAATGTTTCATTTTGTATTTCTAGGGAGCTTTCTGCATTTTCATTTTTACATAGTGTGTTAAAAATACATCACTTTTAACATATTGCTGAGAATTCAATTATGAATTTAAATCTTAATTTGAATAAAATTATTTTTGAAGGAAAAATGGTTGGAAATTTAAGTATAAAATTAAATCTTATATTGAATAGTGACGAAAAAGTTGAGTATTATATATAAAAAAACTCACAAAATAATTGTTTTATAAGATTTTGAATTATAATCTCTTATATGAGTTGAAATTATGTTTTATTTGTATATTTTTTTATAAAATTTTCTCAAATATTCATAAATAGTATTATAATATATGATGTACAAATATGATACATGTATAGAATAAAACACGCATCAGATATGTCGATTTAATTATTTTGAAAATAATAGGACACGGTACGTGATATATACATACTGAAAAAAGTACAATTTTTTTTTAAAAATATTATAAATATATGATTATTGTTGCGTGAATCTAAATTCAAATCAAATGTATTATACATTTTCAACATAAAATTTTATAAATTATTGTCATTTATTGGTTTATATATTAAATACTTCAGTGATAAGTATCGATAAAATAATAAAATATTTTAAAGTATCAGGTACATATACGTGTCTGACATAAATATGTGAAAAAAATTTAAGGATCAGTGCATCATTGATTATAACTGATGGGACAAAGGTCCAAAGAAGATAATGAATGGTAGGGTGGAGAGCAAACACATGAATATTGACTTTTTGGAGACTAAGAGTTTTATAAATCACAAATGGCTAAATTAATAACAGAAAAATATTGGGTGTGTGTAGAAAGTAACATGACAACAAATTTAACAGTAAGATAAAGATGACTTACATTGTTTAAGCATGGAAACATAAATGTGATGTTGATGGGATCAAACAAAAACTGACCACATAATATGGAACAATGGGGAAGAATCAAAGTCAATGGCTCCCCAGATCCTTGACAAGGCACACCAACTTTTAGCAAAATTGTTTACATATGAATAAACATAATTACTAGTGACTTTTACAGACACCAAAGGGGTGAATATTTTCTCTCCCAACTGCATTATTCTAAGACCATGGATATTTAACAAAGCAATGTGAAGAAGGAAGAAAAAAAAAATGAAGTGTAAATGGCTCTTCAACTCCTTCACAAGGTAAATGACTAGCACAATTTTTTCAAGCCATTAATTAGTAGGTTTTACACACAAGATTGAAGTCATATTTGCACAATTATCCTTGGTTAACTATTTTGTTTATATACAAGGTTTGAAATATATATATATATTTTAATGCTCTTTAAACAAATTATAAATTAAAATTTTGACAGGTTTTATAAGTATCTAATTTTGTTCATGGTAACACTTTTGTCTCTTATCATCAAGCAACAACATTAAGCAATATAATAATGTTAACATTGACTTGTATGCCATGTCATGTGTAATTTTTTTCTACTAAACGCTGTTTTTAATCCTCATTTGTTCATATCAATTGATAACATCAAACTAGTTACTAAGTGATTAAGTACATACTTTATTAAAATGATACTTGACTATCTCGAAAGATTCTTATGGAAACATTTTAGGAACTAATACCTGTCAAAATATTTTTGTATAATAATTAAAAACAAAAATCTAAACAAAGTTTAACAACGAAAATAATAGCAAATCCTAATTTATAATGAATGAATATGGTTTAGTTTGTAACAATTTGAAAAAAAAAAACAAAATTATAATGAATGGAATTTCATTTGTCTTTATAAGATTTTTATTTGATATATCATCCTTAAAACAATAAAATAATTATTTTTAGCCACGATGATTATTTTACACTTTTTTATCTACGTGAAAAAAAGAAAGAAAAATCAGAAAACTAAAAAAGACTTAAAGGAGAGAAATCAAATCAGACTATTATCTTATATCAACTAAGACACCTTTAATAATAATAATAATTAAACAATTTATTCTCAAAAAGTACTTTAGTTCATATCTAAAAAAATATATCTCAAACAAATAATATATATATATATATATATATATATATATATATATATATATATATATATATATATATATATATTTATATCAAAATTAACATAGTAAATATATATAAATTTGACTATTTGATCACTATTGTTTATTTATTTTTTCTAAAATTTAACATAATCCATTAAAATAACGTGTAACTATACAATGAAACATGATATATTTGGAGATAATCTTTGCAACACTTTTGGATTATTTTTATCTTCTTCCACTTTTGAACTTCTCAGTCTCAGAGTTTGAGATGAGAAATGATCCCAAGTACATTTGGACATTTAAGCCAACTCATGAATGAATACATGTGCTAATAAATATATAATTAATGAATAACACATACATTAAAACTTTCATCTATACTATCTTTAGACTATTTTTGTTATTATGGATCTTAGGGACTGAGCTCAAAATTTTCAATAACACACATTAAAATGCTATCTTTAAAAGTCATATACACGTACATTTTTATTTTCTTTACATCTATTACACACTTTTTTTAACTAGTCGGACGGTACTCACTTTTGTTTATGTTGGAAGTTTCACATTGACAAGAGATAAGACCAATTCACAATATATAAGTGGGTACAATCCTCGTCTTACAAGCCGGTTCTGTGGGTTTGAGTTAGACTTAAAGCTCACTTCTAACATGGTATCAGAACCAGGTTAGAGCCTATTCTAACGAACTTTCTTGAACATATTCCATCAAATATCGGGCCGGAAATCTCACATCGACTAATTAAACTTTTTTTTTTCTTTTTACTTCTCGCTTTCTATCACATCACATAACTTATAAATCTTCTATTTATTTATTTTTTTCTAAATGTATACATATTAGGTGTTTATATAACTTTTTGACATCCATGAATGATTATTGAGCTCAAATCCCCATCATGTTGGGCATTATAAATAATGAAGGTGTTGAAGTTTCCCCTACTCTGAATTTCAGAAGTTTTACTCTTGTGTGTTGTTTGAAAATGAAGATTCCATTTCCCTGTCTGATGTTGTTGTGCATGATGATAGTTGGTGGTTTTGTAGTTGAAGCAGTGGTGGCAGTGGGAGCTCCGGCACCGGCACCGGCACCGGGACCAGCAGCAGCATCAGAGTGTTGCAATGTGATGGAGCTGGTTCCATGTGCGAATGCCTTCACGACCTCAACACCACCGTCACTGGAATGCTGTGAAAGACTGAAAGAGCAAGAACGACCATGCATTTACCGCTACATAACTGATCCTGCCCTTGGGGGTTTGATCAACACTCCCAATGCAAAGATGGTTAGTGACAGTTGTGGCTCTCCCATGCCTAACAATTGCTAACTCTACACTCTATCCATCAATCTTAGGCTTCTTCTTACTCTTCTTATCTGTAGATACTTGCCGCTGCTTTTCTTATTTTCTGTAACTTATTTTTATTTTCCATGAAGCTTTATATCACCAAATTCTGCCTTCATCCTCCGATACCACCGTGAGGGCATTTACAAGTATATCTCATTGTTTTCTCTTTTTTGATTTTGCCATTAGTTTCTAAATTATACAATCTGGAACGTTATAAATCAACTAATGTCTAAAAATGGATTTGGTATTTCAAATAATCAATCTAGAAAGTTTTTACAAATTATATAGAAATGTATCTCAAATTGATCAATCTAAGAATATGTATTTAAGAATCTGAATCGAGTAATTTGAAATTTGTTTTCAGATTGAACAATCCACAATGTATTCGACATATAAGATCAAAATAATTAGGATGATGCTTTTTAAGCTAGTGAACGTAAGAGATAATGTTGACCTCTATTGTAAGTTGTAGTTTGATTGTGAGGTATATGAAGATTGTTGTGCGCATTATAGATAAACATATGTCATTAGGCATATTTATTACATCTTATGGGATGCACCATTATAGACACAATAGTGTCATGTTAGTGTCGTATAAATGGTGAACATGCTTGGAAAACAACTCATCCACATCATTTATGCAACCAACTTAACATATGTTACAGACAAAACAACTTGTAGGTTATGCCACATTTATACAGGTGGGTAATTGTTTGATTGACGCATTTACCATTGTTTTATATTATGAAATTACAATCTTTTTAATCAATTTGTGAATACTTGATTTTGTAGCAGAGTTTAATAGACAAACATTTCCTGGACACCAATCTTAGGGATATAAATCCTAGTTATGATAAGGACACTCTATACTAGGATGTCAAAGCGAGATTGGTTGTAAAATAAATATACTAACTCCCCTTATTCACGTGGGTTGAATGTTTGTATTTTAACTTTTTATGATTTCTGCGATTTAATATATTTATTTCCCATATTTTTATGTTCTATTTTCAGTCTTAAAATGCATAATAATTATTGATTTCATATTTGTGAATATTTAATTATTGGACATGATATTAGAACTTACACTAGAATAGAACAATTAATTGATTGGACATAGACATAGAGTTCATTATTAGTATTTCTAACATATGAACTTAAGGCTTAATGCGAACTTTTAATAAGAAAAATTCTAAAACATTAGGGTTCTTATTAAAGTTTAGACTTGTCTCTAAGACATTAAGACTTGTTATATTGTATGAATACTAGAGTTAGAAATTGGCAATATATTTGTTTTTTTATGCATAAAATCCAACCCTAGTGAAGTCTTTACCACATAAGAACTCTCACCATATAATTGCTTAATGGGGTTTGAAATATTCCGAACATTCAATATTCAATATTAATTTTATTCTTCAAAGTTTTGGCCTAAATTAGTAAAAAATCATGATTTTTTAACCAACACAAATTTCTTGGGATTACGATATTTGAATTTTTTATTTTATTACTTGTACGATTTGATACACTTGTTAATTTTGTAATACTCTCCTGGAAAGTTTTGACAAAGTACACTTCCGATACAATTATGTAGAGTTTACCCTTCACTATCTTTCACCGAGTCAACACTCACAAACATGCAAAAAAAATAATAAAAGAAAAATGTAAACTCCCCTACCTCGTACTCTTCACTACTTCCTTCTTTCTCATGGAAACTCAACCTTTAAAACCTTCTATCTTCTCCTTGACTCACCATTTCTATTTTCATTCCCTCTAAACATTGTTCTCTCCTATATTTATATACCTAATATCTCAAAGAAAAATACTATATTTTATTATTATTTAACAATAATATCTAATTTATCTAACAATATATCAATCAAGGAGATATCTTTTAATTTGTAATAATATAATAATATCTAACAACGTCTAATAATATCTTTTACTTTTTTTTTGTCCAAATCTTATTTCTTGGAATCTTTTTAAAAAAATAATTTTTTTAAGTTATAACTAACATACTGTTTTATCTTTTATTTAAAATAATTAATTACATTTGTATACTTTTCTAATTATTAAAGTTTCTAAGATCTCACAGTAGGATCTTACAGTTGGACGAGCTTATAATTTTAAATTATTCATTCGATGGAGGTTACCATATAGAAAAGTAAGGAGCTTTATTATCTTTATCCTCTATGATGAGAATTAAGCTTGTAAAATAACTTATTAGTGTATAACTAGGAAAGATGTTGTTTACACAATGTTGAATCGGGAGAGATCAATAGATAGCCTAAACTTTTTTTTTTATGTATATTTTAAGATAAAAGTAGAAGAAAGAGAGAAAAAAAGAACGTTTTAATCCCTTGTAATTAGTGTGAAACCTTTTGCTAGTTGCAAATGACAACTTGACATAGCCCAAATAGCTCAAATTGGGTATATGGAAAATAGGTCAAAATATAGGTTAAGAGAGGGTTAAATTGTGTATTTAATTTTTTTAAAATTTTGACAAGCTTCTTAACGAAACTAGAGTTTTCTAGCTTGTATCCAATCATGTCCTTTACCTGAACACAAACCATACCAACCATTTAATACCGCCCGTAGATTGATTAGTTATAAGATAACGTTATATTTCCAAAAATATAGTCTACTCACTCAAGTCGCAATTCATGGGAATAAAACTTCAACCACACATGAAGATCTTTAATTAAATTTCTGACGGATTGTAAATTTTTGCCTAAATTATATGAATATAAAGCTCTGCTATGAAGATTTTTCCGAAGCAATCCATCTTGGAACCCCCGTTCATTGAATGAAGCATAAGAAAAAGCAATCTTTTCCTTTTAACACAAAGAAGCATTATAGATATTTCCCCATCCTTCGAAGCCTCACTAACTGAAGGAAATGAAAATCCCACAATGGTGCAGTGGGCCAAAGGAAAGAGTTAACTATAGCTATATTCCTATACCTTTTATACAAAAAAACCAGCCCCAAAATGTTATGTACCAAAATGGAAAGGGACCATCAAATCCAACCACTTAACCACCAAAGATTTGTTTGCTCAAGACGAGTTTAAATTACTATTGGAGCCTAAACTTCAGCTAAAAAAAATTATGGTTTCAGCAGACTACCCTGAAAAAGATTGGTAGCTTCTCCACATTCCTTGTTCCCTTCAGACCACTTTAAGTGCAGCTGAAATACAAAATTGACTTATCAAGATGAAACATGTTTCTAAACATGGATTTTTACTGCCTTCTCGAATGGGTGACGATTCTGCAAAATTAATAAATAATCATATAGTAGGTTTCTGAAACCAGCAATAAAATTAATTCCAGTAACATTACAACCATCTATATCTACTTTTGCTGTTAACATTTAGGGGGCAGGTTCGGTGCAAAGGTCAATCATGGAATGGTTGGAAAGTAAAATAGGATGTTATGTTTTTTTTTTTTTTTTTTTTATCAAGTACAAGTCGTTTATTCAAATTTTAAAATTCAAGTTTCTAGAGTTGTAACAAATTTCGTCTATTTACCCATCGTTGACCACGTATACCCATTTATGATAAGGAGCACAAACCCACCAACCCCCATTCCTTGAAGAAAAATGACGAGCAAGCTTCATAACATAATAATACTATACCTGATTCGCTGCATTCGATCTTCTAGGAGTATTGTCAGTGTGTTCCAGTCCGAGGTACTGCTCCCATGCGCCATATATATCCCTTCTCTGAACAATAAAAAATAGATTAACTTAATTTTGCACAAAAAAGCATTTTTTTTTTCTCGATTACGCACTGTAACAGTCATAACCAAAAGGGAAAAGAAGATAGGCAGACCTGAAACCGAGTGGAAACAATGTCTGAATCTTGAAGATAATCCGGACGACCAAATGACAAAAATGCAAATCTCCACTACAGGAAGACAGAATAAATACCATACATTAGTCATTGAAGCTAAATCTTTCCTACCTAAAGATTTTGGTTAAAAAGGACTGAAAAATTTTACGAAGTACTTTAAATTCAATTACTTGACCATATATGCAATTTTGTGAACCTGTTAGATTAGACGAAACATGACGCAAGTAATACATAATACACCCAGATACGACGTGATACGATGAAAGAAGTAGGAAACAGAGGTGTCTAATAGAAAGGATGGTTGTGTAAAATCACTCAGTGATAAAACTGCAATAATGTTTAAAAAATTGTGTTGTGAAGTCAAAACTGTTTCCAACCCAACTAAATAAAATTTGCAGATATTATTAGTTCCAATTTGATATGACTAGGTAACATGCACATAGATGCATCAAATGCTTAAGAGTTTGGATAGGTTTTTGGAGGATGAAAAGTTTTAATAGAAAATTTGAAATGCATTATAACAAAATATGTTGCTGGGATAGAGAATTTAAAAATAATTTGAAATTCTAAAACTTTAAGAATATTTTGATTATTGAAATAGAATTTCACATTCTACCAAAAGTTAGGATTTGAAAATTTTCATTCTCTTTCTCTCTCTCACATCTGTCTTTCCGTACTCTTCTCGATTTGGCAAAAGTTTAAACATTATCACGTCAACCTCAACCTAGATGTCCTCATCTCATTATAAATCCAACGTCGCTTTTTCAAATGACGTCAACCATCACCTTTTAAGCCCAAATCAAGCTGAAGCTGATCATTAGATTTCTAATGCTGACTACTGAAACTTTCTATCACTCATGATTATGATTGTTTTGGACCAATGTTAGCCAGGGGAATTTTTCAGTTGACACTAACCCAAAAGTTAGTAAAAAAATTAATCTCGACCAACAATGTTCAAAAGTATAATATAGGTTTCTCTTGATTGTCACTGGCCAAGGTTATTTCAGCTGGGATTAGTCAATTACTTGACAACTTTGAATTTTTAAATATTGCTTATACTAAAATAATTTTTTTTATATGGTAATAATTGAAATACTGTCTAAAAAGGAAAACTAAAATTCAATAAATTTGAATTGTATTTTCTAAACAAAACATTGAAAAATGAAACAGTTATTAGTGTATTTTAATGTCCTTGAAATTGTAAAATTCCCTATATTTAAACACATGGTAAAAGCAAGAGCGCATAATTCAGTCACTTTAGCAATATTTACCTTGGAAAACTCCTCATCTGGAACTTGCAACTTGCTCTGTATTCGCAATTTGACTTCAGCTAATGTCTCACCCTCATGGATCGCTAAGAAAAAAGGATGTCCGAAGTTCTGAACTTGCTGGTATTTTCAAGCCACAACAATACATAAGAAAACAAAAATGTTAGAAAATTCAAGGGTAGTAATTTCACATAAATTAATTTTATATTAGACAAATTTGGGGGCAAAGCACCTGATTTTGATTTGTGTCTTTCAAGAAATGATAAACATGGATCAACCGATGCTGAGGGCCGAGGTTTTTCTCTTCCTCTGGAATCTAAATCAAAAGGAAATTGAAAATGCAACTTGTAAAATTAAGAATAATGAGCTAGGAGAAAAGGCATAGCTCCATATCAAGACAGTAAATAACATCGAAGACAAATGGTTTGGAAATTTTGGAACTGCCAAAATTGAAAGGTCTGGGATGGTAGACTTCTATCGTTCAAATTCAACCTGAGCTTGTTACCCCATAACACCTGTCCTGTTTTCCACAAATCTGTCATGGGATTGGCAATTGTCATATTTCCCTAACAAATATTGCGTAGTAACAAGTGAAGCCTAGGGTAGTATTTCCCCCATGGATAATATACCTTGGGTGAATCTTTTAGAGCATGCCTGGAAATATGTTTGAGACCATGCAAAGCTTTCTTCAGCTTGCACACCCTGTTCTTTCCACTGAGTACAGAATCTAGTAGGACTATCCAAGTAGAACTCCACTTCTAGGTCTCCACGACCGAGCGCATTTTTAACATCATACTATAACAAATCCCAGCCTAAATGGATGGCTAGAAAAGAATGAATCTCATTTTATCCATTTTTGCTATCTTAGAATACATTACACCAAGACTTTGAGTCATTCAAAAATCCTTTCAGGTCCAAGAGACCAACTTATTTGAGTAAACGCATATAATAAATTTTGTTCGTTACTTAGATTTTTAAGTTCTTATCAAGATTGAATCCTTAATATGACCATAGAATTCTTGGGAAGGAAAGACTTTCTTTTTCTTCTCTTTCTAAAGTCTTCTATATTGTTTAAAGTAACAAGGCTCATCAAATGGTCAAAATGAATGAGACCCCATGGAAGGAGTCGCCATGTTCTTTGAGAGTGTAAACATTAGATTGACTTCCTAAATTGTGCTTTTACCATATGGAAGAATTTGACAAATAAAGTAAAAACTTCAGATTTTTCTTTCATGAGGAAAATCCATGTAACACGGGTACAATCATTAATAATCGTGACAAACCATTTAACACTAGAAATACTATAGTTTGATGTAGGCCCCCAAAGGTTAGAATGAGTTAACTCAAAAGGATGGACACTAATTGTATTACTAGGAGGACATGTGGCCCAATGGTGTTTTGCAAGTTGACATACATCACATTTAAATGACTCAACAAACTCTTTGGAAAATAAGGAAGGGAACATGAACTTTAGAAAGGGAAAGGAAGGACGTCCTAGACAACGATGGAGAAGCCAAATTTGAGAGGACTAAAAAGTAGTGCAAGATTGGAGACAAGAGGTACCCATTTGTTCACTAATACTGATCTTATTTTAGTTAAAACAATACAACCCTCCCTATTCCTTCATATTTCTAAATCGTCCTCCCCGTGGCAAGATCCTGAAAAATACAATGAGTGGGAAAAAATGTTACATAACACTTTAGGTCATGCGTAAGTTTTTTAATGGAAATAAGATTATTAGAAAGGTTTGGAACATGAATAACATCTTTAAGATTGAGGGATGGCAAACAGGAAACATTACCACGTCCAATTATTGGTATATGAATCCCATTGACAACAGTAATTTGGTTTCTGAAAAGAGAAACATATGATGATAAAAGAGATGAATGAGGGGTCATATGGTCTTTGGCACCAGAGTCGAGAACCCAAGAGTCCTTACGTAGAGTTTTAGAAACATCAAAAGATGAATTGAAGTTCTTATCAGTCATAGCTAGAGAGCTAGTACAAGAAGGTGACTTACTAGTGGACTCCATAAGAGATTTCAAACATTCAATTTCAACACATAGTGCATGTATCTCTGAAGTAAGAAGCCCAACATTACTTAGTAGAACTTCCATGCTTAAGTAAATAATAGGATTCCTTAGCCCCCCCTTAATAAAAAGAGAACAATAACAAAAGGATCCATATGTTGAGGCGGCAGCGACAATGACGATTTTGATGATGGCAATGGCGAAAGCTCTAACAAGAAAGCCCGACAACTACTCAACAACAACTTCAGCGAGGAATCGGCAATAGTTTTGGCGAATGCACAATGAAGGTCCAACAACTTCGACGAATGTCCAGCAACAACTCTGGTGGACAACAAGGTGCAAGAACGGACAAAATCATATGTTGGGTGCACTTCAAGCAATCCCAATATTTAAAGGAATTGGGAGCACTTCAGGCAACCCTAAAAGGAACCGTAACTAAGATGGAGAAGAAATGCGGAAGTAGGGCCCCCAAGATTGGGAGCTCTAATACCAACTAGAGAAAATTAATATAAATGAAAGAAGATTGTTATTCAATTGATTCATTTGAAACAATACATTAGCCTCTACATGTAGAGAACTTTAACACTAAAAAAAAGAGATCTCTAGAATGTTCTTAACTTTCTATTAGCTTCTAATAATACATTTAATATTCTACCAACTTCTAGTAATGCATTTAATATTGTACTTATAACACTGCATACCTTACCAACCAATTACCCTCTCTCTTTTCTTTGTTTACATTTGCTGCTTTGCTTTCTAGCCTTCAATGTTAAGCTTCGAGATATGTTGTGTTTGTCCACATTCATAGTCAATTTTGCTAGAGTTGTTGAATACATATTTGTTGGTTATACTTATGATAAAAAGGGGTATTGATGTTAAACTTCTGTGAATCGAAAGTTTTTTACCTTTATGAATATCACTATTTGATAAAATTGAATCCTTTTAAATACGTCTTTAGCTTCAAGAAGAGAGTTGTATAGTAGCTCAATCTTTTTTCCCTTTCATAGAGGCACCACATCATACAGATACTACTCTTGGTGCTCTTGATACTTTTATTGGCACATCTCTTATGGATGTCTTTGATGTTTCCCCTAATAGGGGCGACTTTGATCCTTAGGGTTAGCTCCAAAAATTATTTGCGTTGAGAGTTTCTTCCATATGCAATATTAAAGAAATAAACAACCCAACGTGATCCAACAACAACTCCAATCGTTTGAGCTAGGGATACGCATTTATTCTTATGACACCCTTGAACCTTTGGAAAATTTCTTGAATAATAATCATGAACCTAAACCTTGATAACTTGTCCATAGCTTGGAGAAAAGGAAATCAATGTTCGACCAAGTATCCTATTTTTCATTTTTGTGTCCACTAAACACCTATCTATGAATCACCAAAATTTCCTCTTTGAGAAGTTTTAAACCATGAACGAAGGAATGACTGTATAGTAAAAATAAAAAAATAGACATGGGGATTGTTGAAAGGCCACAAGATAAAAAGTTAGTAGGATGCACATGGGCTTATAATGTAAAATATAATTCTATAGGCTCATTGGATCATTACAAAGGTATACTCAACTTATGGTGTTGAATATGAGGAGACATTTGCTCCAGTGACATATCAATAATGTTTGAATATTCTCACAAACAACATATTTTGGTTGGAAATTACAATATTTTGATATGAAGAATGTTTTCTTGCATGGACATTTAGAGGAAGAAGTCAACAAGGAGATTCCTCCAGGATTTAGGTCTAGAGGAAGATGTGTATAAATTGAAGAAAGCTTTGTACAAACTTAAGTAGTCACCTTGTGGATGGTTTGGTAGACTCACTCGGGTTATTATCAACAAAGTCAAGAAGACAATACCCCGTTCATTAAGCATTCCCTAGAAGGTAAACTTACCATACTTTGGTGTATGATAATGACGTAATAGTTGTAGATGATGAACATGAAAAACAAATCTTGAAAGAAAGCTTGCTGGTTAGTTTGAAATGAAAAATCTATGAAAACTAAAGTACTTCCTTGGGATAGAGGTAACTTACTCCAAGAAAGATCTTTAATTCTCTCAAAGGATGTACGTTCTTCATCTTCTCAAAGAAAGAAGATAAGATTGATTGCAAGAACCCCACAAGTCCTATAGAACAGAACCACCATAGAATTGGGAATGATGAAGGTAGTTCTATTGTGAATAAAGGATAATATTAAAGACTTGTGGAGAAGCTTATTTACTTAGCCTGCAATAGACCCGACATAGCTTATGATGTAAGTGTAGTTTGTCAACTCATGCATGATCTATGGAAGAGACATTTACAAGTGAACATAAACAACCTAGGAAGTGAATCATCGTTCAAAAGGAATGGCACATGGGGCAGCTATTAACATCGCTCACAATCATGTTTTACAAGCACAATAAGTAGGGTTTGTCATTTAAACATTTATATTCAAATGTTAAGAACTAATAGGAACTAGAAACTGGTATCATACTGAATTTACAATCCAATAGAAAAACTCTTTTCTTCTCAACAATCTATTGTAACAATAATCCCAAATCCTACTCAGTCACACTTACACATTCCGTTATAACAAAATACAGTCATACCTTCTTCCATTGTTCTAAAAATATATATAATCATGTCTCAATCTTGATCATCACAGTTTCTTGATATTGCTTTTTAACAATAATCCCCATAACTACTCATTCAGACTTGACAACATATCTAAACTGTTAAAAAGAATTTTATAAAGCAGTATATATACAAATATTTACCTCCTCTGCTCGAAGTGTCCAATACTGATCATTAATATTCTCAATCCGTTCATTGAGATGGAAAATCTACAAAAGATTAGACACAATATTATGAATTGAACTATAAAAATTTAGAAATTTTCTCATGAATTAAAGTCAATAATTGTGACAAGTGAATGACAACAAACAACAAAAGGGAAAGACTAATAAGGTATAAACTTGTAAGTTAACTATTGGAGCTCTCCGAGAAAGCACATTCATTGTGCCAGATGCATTCTCAACAGAGTAGAGCAAATCCATGTTGATTCATTTCACCATTCAATATTAAACTATCTAAATCCTTAGTTATCTGATTATTAGTTACATAATCTCCAGTTAAAAAGTGATCAACCATGGAATTTTGAGCCCCAGCCTTGCACTGGTATGGATTTCAAGTATTGATTTAACTTGCGATGCATCTGGTTATAAGAACTCCAGTGTTTGAGTATTTACAGTTCATATTTTATAACTATGTTTCAATCCATTTGTGAGCAGTTTAAAATATACCCATCAGGTATAGTTATTATTAAGTTATAATTCACAGATATAGACAACAAAGAGAAAACAAATTGCATGACCTAGTCATTAAAAACTCATTATAATCAGCATGATGGAATAAAAAGAATGAATCAATTTCTCGTTAAGATATTTACATAGAGTAAGTTGCCACATCATAATGTGCAGGATTGTAATGAATGTATACTGGGAAAGCAGAAAACATCAGTGCTGAATGATTTGATCTTTAGTTCTAGGTGAAGGCTACAATAAACCAAATAGAGCCTTCGATAGTACAGGGTGCCCAAGTCTATTATGAGTTCCCCCCCCCCCCCCCCCCCCTTCACAACCAATTTTTAAGGAAGGTTCTCCAAGTACTTGTAAATTTCATTTTTACCAACTTTGAAAGGATTGTTTCCAAGCTAGGAATGGAAAATACATATTTACTAGCTTGATTGAGAGTATTAGAAATCATATTTTATTACTTCCATATTTAGCAAATTACAATTGAAGTTTACAAAAAAATATCTTTGAATCACAAGGATTTGATTATATCCCTGAATCATGGGGATATGATTACTATTAGATAAATTAGATTATTAGATATCTTATCTTTATCTTTAATCTTCCGTTACTTTGTTATTATTCTTCATTTGTATTTTGGGGTTAACCCATATTTCTTTTATAATAAATATAGTATCCTATGTGTATTCTCTAAATAAGAGAGATTAATCCCAAAATACAATAATTAGTTCTAATTTTGTCTTCCATGAGAGAACCAAAAATATTGAGATTGACTGTCATTTCATTCAAGAGAAGATTGTATTTAGAGACATCAAGACTAAGTTTGTTAACTCAAGTGATCAACTAACAGATATTTCCACTAAGCCTTTACAGGGACTGAGAATTAATTATATTTGTAACAAGCTTTGTACATATGATTTGTATACACCAACTTAAGAAGGAGTCTTAGATAAATTAGATTATTAGATATCTTAGATAGATATCTTATGTTTATCTTCCGTTACTTGTTAATTCTTCATTTGTATTTTGGGTTTAGCTCTCCTTTATTGTAAATACAATACCCTACCTCAATTAGTTTTCCAATCTTGTACACACACACACACACACACACACACACACACACACACACATTCTATTCTACCTTAATGTCAAAATTTAATAATCAATGTATCTGAAAACGAAATTAAAACTATACATTTTTCTCACCTTATAGATCTTGTGATAGAAAACTTCAAGCAATCTAAGTTCTGCATCTGGATGTGATAAATCTACCTGTATGACAGGAAAAAAACCTGGTTAACAAATTTTCCATAAGGCAGATGTCAATATATAGAAGACAAGATTACCACCAACATACAATCCAAGACCATATGATTTTTTACTTATTTATTTTATAATAGGATAAATAATACTAAATAATGAAAAGAACATTTGGGGCATTTAAGACAAGTTTTTACTACATTACAACAACATAGATTCTGCATAGTGAGTTTTGTGTAATGGGTAGAAATTGATCCATAGAAAGTGAAGCACTTAAGACTGGTAAAATAATAAAAAAGGGTTTAAGAGATTAATTATCTCTTGCTGATCTATGTTATTTATAGAAGAACATTATATCATCAATACCAAGAATGTACAAGGTGTTGGAAGTCTCACATCGACTAGAGATAAGGCAATTTCTTAGTATATAAGTGAGGTGCAAACCTCACCTTACAAACCGGTTTTGTAGGGTTGAGCTAGGCTTAAAACCCACTTCTAACATGGTATCAGAGCCATTGTTTAAACAAAATTAAGAAACCTATCCTAGTGAGATTTCTTGGACATTTTGTTCCATCTACTATCGGGTCGCTAACGGACCACCCATTTCTAGACCCATACACAAGATGTATATACCTCAGCGTGAGGGGTGTGTTGGAAGTCCCACATCGACTAGAGATAAGGCAATTTCATAGTATATAAGTTAGGTGCAAACCACACCTTACAAGCCGATTTTGTGGGGTTGAGTTAGGCTTAAAGCCCACTTTTAACACAAGCAAAAGGCTTATATAGAAGTAATTAATGGTAATAAGCACAACTCGGACAATGAGGAACACTGAGGCTTGTGGAGAAGACCAAAGTTGCTCCGAGGATGCAAAGATGGCATGTGGCCTTCAAGCCCCAAGCTGCAACATGTGGCAATGTGTTGTAGAGTTAGAGAATTTGACCACGTGATTTGGACACGACATGGCAAGATGCATTAGATCTAATGGTTGTTGGATAAAAGGGTGGTGCTCGGCAAGTAGATAGTGCTGGAAGGAAGCATACCACAAAGGTTTCATTGTATCTCAATGAGACAAACCAAACTAGATGTTATTTGTAAAATTAAAACAGAAAAAAAAAAGACAAGGCAGTGGACGATAATGGTAGATGGCGGAAAACCACAAAACATGCAAACGGGATCAACCCACACGATACGAACTCAAGACTGAAAAAAAAAATGCAAAAGAAAAGGCTAAAGAGATTGATTATGTCATACCTGATTCATCTTATTTATATATGAAAATTATATCAGGAATACCAAAAGTGTACAATGACAAGGGTATATCTGGGTAATTAATGCTAATAAGCAAAACAACTTTTTTGGACAGACTTCTTAACCTAACACAAACAAGTTATATCATCAACATAAATTATTCTAACAAAAGCAATACTACAACGGTATTTTCTTAAGTGCATCAAGGCTTTGAAAGAACCTTTGGAACTCAGGCTACTAGAGTAGGTTCAATGGTAATTATGAAAAATAGAAAGACCTTTAACTAATTTGCTGAAAAAAGGGAAATTCCAATGTCTCGAGATAGCACTGCCACGTTTTAATAATTGCAGGTTGTTATCACTACATTAGTTTTAGCAATTATGAAAACTTGCACTGAAGCGAGACTCAGAACAATGCTCCTGAGAAAAGGACCAAAACACTAGAGCTGAACCACATGTTGCACAAGATACTTGATTCACATTTGATTGATTGATTGATTCACATTTGATTGATTGAGGAAAGTGGGTCAAAATGAATTAAAGTGAAGGTTATATCTTGGACAAGAAAGGTGAAACTATTGTACCTTTGGTAGAAAATGGGGAGTGAAGTCAAAGATTACAGTTTTATATATGATGGTAACCATTGAGATTCTTGCAAACATAAAGCAGACATACAGAAGGTTCAATAACCAAGTATTACACCATTTGTAGTGGAGAAGAAACCAAATATGAAGGGAAATTATCAAGAGAAACAAAGATTATGATGGAAGAAGAAGTTGAGGCATCAATAAAGATAGTGAAGATTGCAAGCTGTGAAGATCAGTTTTTTCATTGCCCAATAGCAAAGTTTATCAAAAGAAAGTAAAAGTTAGAGATACAACCAAGGATCATTGTTTTCAAAATTCAGATATCCATTGTAAAAGTTCTTACTGACCCCAGATTCAATTATGAAAGTGGTTGGAACCTTAATGATGTTGGAGTATTCGAATTTCAACTTATTATGTAAGTTTTTAGCATTAACCTTTGTTGCACCAATAGATGACAACTTAGTAATGGAGTAAAGAAAGAGGAAGGCTCAGATACAATCATAGTGTTTCATGTTATATAGAGTTTCACCTTGTCCAACAACCACCCAAGCAATTGAAGTTGTGTTTTCATGCTATGATACTGGGTTCCCATTCCGATGGCAAGAAAGCATTGCATGCTTTTGGGTACACAAATGAAGATTATGGTGATTAAAATAAGCCATGGGATTCAGCTTCCACATTTCCAACCTCAAGGATAAAGTTGAATTTTAGGAAAGGAGTATCATTACGGTACAAGAAGTTGGTTAAAATAGTAATAACAAACTATAATTAAAGTCTAACTCAACCATATAAAACCAGCAAGTATGGTGAGGCTCACCCACTTATATACTATAACTTGACCCTATTTTTAGTTGATATCAGATTTCTAATACATATCCTCACAAGAGTAGGGTTAGACCTAACTCAAACCTACAAAATCGACTTATAAAGTGGGTTTTGCACCCATTTGTATACTATAACTTGCCCATATCTCTAATCGATATGGGATTTCCAATATATAGCTAAAATATAATGAGTTAGTTACTTAAGGTGTTAGATATAAATAGAAAAAGCATACGAGAAAGGAAGGTTGTTCGTATTGTAGATTGAGCATTAGCTCTTTCTGAATAGATAAATCTTGTTACGTGTAAACCCATAGAAGAGAGAGTGCTCTCCTAATTCTTGTCCTTTTCAATACATTCAATAAAAAAATTTATTTTCTTTCTCTTTTCAATCCTTGGTTCCTAACATACCCTTATCTACTAATATATCCCAATTGAACAAAGAGAAAAATCTTAAAATATTAGAGTGATACCAACAATGTATGTCTAAAATAATGTGTTTGATTAGTGAACTATAAACCTAACTCAATCTTCCAAAACTGGCTTGTAGGGCGATGTTTTTGCACCCACTTATATATTGTCAATTCATTTTATACTCGATATGGGATCTCAACACATACACATCTCAAGCGTGGTTCGATAACAACCTAATAGCAAGTGACACGATAGGTTGAACAAACAACAAATCTCGTTAGGATAGGTTTTGGATAGCTATGATAACATCTTAAGAAATTGACTTTAAGCCTAATTCAACTTTACAAAATCAGCTTATAAGTTGACATTTGCACCTACTTATATATTGTAAATTCATCTTATTTTTAATCAATTCAGGATCTCCAACAGATTATGCCACTAGAGATAAGGAGTCAAACATTTTCCAATTTATGTACTAGCAATAAAGAGACAAATTTTGAAAGATCAGCTCTTCAATGTTCAAACACACTCTATACTATTCGTTCATACTAATCCAAAAACTATAAATTGATGAAAGAAATTTAAGCAATAAATTCATCTTATTTCTAGTCAATTCAGGATCTCCAATAGATTATGCACTAGATAGAAGGAGACAAACATTTTCCAGATTGATGTACTAGCAATAAAGAGACAAATTTTGAAAATCGGTTCTACAATGTTCAAACACACTCTATACTATTCATGCATACTAATCCAAAAACTACAAGAAATTAGAAGTTGGTGGGACTAACAAAGTATGTTTGAAGATTGTAAAGGTATGACATAATTTCCTTGTGAAATAAATTTCCAAGAGTTGCAAGCGTAACATGTTTTGCTATATTGGATATATTTTTTCTAAATATCTTGTCATTAAACTCAAAACCGACTAAGTTATTCTTGTGAGGATCATATTTAGAAAATAAAAAAATCAAGCCATGGAGCATTTACCACCAGAGGGAAGCACCATAAACATCTAGTTGACAAGCCAAGCTGTTTTAGCAGCAAATTACCAAGATTCAAACATCCATTCTAGTACCGATAAATTCAACTAGAGGAATGGATTCAAAGAACATGCACTACTATACCAGGGAACATGTAAAAGCTTATACATTAACTAGATCACAGTATCCTAGATCGCAGTATCCGAAATATCGCAGTATCCAAAATATGTCAGATGCATATATCATATCTATGCATCAAAAATCTTAATTGAGATACATAATTATTACAATGTGTTGAGGATGTTACTAAAACTTTAAACACAGACTTATTTATACTAATCACAATTCTAACTACTCAGAAGAAAAAATCATAATAAAATAAGGAAACATGATGAGCAATAACAAGTAGACTAAATACAGGTTAATACTCTAGATTTTATACAAACATTAAACCATTGTAATCATTTGATTACAAAATAGAATATTAAACATCACCCCTCTTCTCTCAATTCCCTCACCCTCAATAACACCATAATTTCAACAATTTCCACTGTGTATTTTCTTGTTCTTCTGTTATTTCATACATGGAGAAGACAGAATTTATAAATTTAGTTACCTTTTCGTATAAAAAATTTAAGTAACTAATAAGAGCAATGCAGATGTGTGTAAATATAATCAGTCTATTCCAAATGGTTCAGACCCTTCCCACAATAAAAGATTTATAGAACTAGGCTTCCAGTTTTTGGCACATGTGTTGAACATTTGTGCACAAATCATATACTATAAGCACAGCTTATGAAAATGTTCCAAATTTTAATTGGTTTCACAGACAAATTAGCATAGGTAAATTATATGATCTAAAAAATCTGTAAATAATAATAAAACAAAATTAGACAGACAAGCCCAAAAGACATGTTTCAATTTGTCTGCAAATCTGTTAAGTCAACCAACTTTGATTATGTGGATTTACTATCGTACCTTTGATTTAAGATCATTAATTACATCTGACACAATACAATGCTTCGGTAATCTAATAGTATGAATCACCACCTGAACAAGAGTAAATCAGTTAGAAATATAACACATATGGTAAATAATTGTGTAAGAGATGAAAGTGAAACTAACAGAACTCACTTCATCGTTGGAAGCAAGATGGAAAGCAATTTTAAGAGTTTTTAGGCATTGCAATTCTGGCAAAGGGATATCCAATACTTCGTAGTATAGAATATCAGAAGCCTAGAAACAAAACCAAAAAGACAATGGTTTTAGCATATTGGAAACTTAAGAAAAACCCAAACAGTCATTTTAGAATGAAACAGAATCTATTGAAAAAAATTTTACACTGAAATGACACACCTGATTATAGTGAATCAGCATGTCTGACAAATGATCTATTCCTCTGTACTTTATAGGATGCGGTTTAGGTTGCTGGGAGTAACAGTTATGACATGTGAGTCTGATTTTAGAAGGATCATTCAAACCAATATGTTGAGCAACTTCTTCAACAACATTGTCATAGGTGTCAAGCTTTGACCTGGAGCATCAAAGTAATAAGTTAAACTACCAGATATACTTCACTAAACTTTACAATAGAGAGAGAGAATAAACTAACAGCTCAAGACAAAATTCATCCTCCTTTGGTTTTTCCAAAATCCTAAAGTGAACAACCTGCATATCAAAACAAACTATTGAATGCACAAATAATCTCCAAATGGCAGGACTCTTCAGTTTTGGTTCTTTAACTTTTGCAAATAGAATTCTAACAAAATTGAAAAAATTCATCCTCCTTTGGTTTTTCCAAAATCCTAAAGTGAACAATCTGCATATCAAAACAAACTATTGAATGCACAAATAATCTCCAAATGGCAGGACTCTTCAGTTTTGGTTCTTTAACTTTTGCAAATAGAATTCTAACAAAATTGACTAAACTAGGAATTTGTTTGCCTTTTACTTTTTTAAGTATTTGATAAAATAAAATGAGGAATGACCAAAAAAACCATTTAACCAAGTTGATAAAATATGGAAAAATCCAAAATATCTTATCATGACTTACATTATCCTCTAGAATTAGTTTGCTACATTTTCATGTTATCTCTTAAGGATTAGTTACAATAAATCCTTAGTGTACCATAATATGTTTCCTTAACAGTTGGGATTGAAATTAGTGTACATAGCTTACTGCTCCAGGTTTTAAGAATATTTCAAACACCATTCCTTAATTTGAACAGTTAGAAAAAGACCCAAAACAACAAATGAGTACAGACACGGATGATGATTAAATTATTATTTATACAAAGGGAAATAATAATATGTCCACTTGGATGAGAAACTAACTTTCTAAAGCAAATTAATAATCCAGAGAACCTAAGGATAAGAATTTATATTTCACAATCAATGCAATATACTTGCTTCTAATAACAGGATATACTGAAATTGAGGACATAACAATTTAAAATAATGTAGCAGTCAAGTTTTATGCTAACTTAAACATTTCATACCACACGGTTATGCACATATTCCAAGAAAGAAGGAACATCCGGATAGCGATATTGCTCTTTGTTTCCAGTTTTGTTGGACTTCTGGAAGCAAATAATATCACCATCCTCAAGCTGCTCAAATTACAACAGCACAAGATAAGTCACAGCTATGAGCTCAAATATTTATTATTATTATAAAATTAAAACACTAATAAATGGCTGTTATCACAATACAAAATACCATAAATATATTAGTCACTCCTGATGCATACCTGACTCTCACGGAATGTGGAATTCTTGTCAACACGTTCACACATGACATTAGGTTCAAACTTTATCTCCTGATCATGGACAACAGAATGTAAACAGTGATTATAGGCACTGCTATAAATAGGAAACTATAGGAGAGAAAGAATAATTCTTGTGTATATTATTCATGAATGAAAGATTTAGATAAATAGGATAAGCTGTCAATTACAAAAAAATGTAGAAAGGAAAGTAAATAGAAAGGATCAATTCAAATCAGAGTATTAGAGATATAAATGTTAGTTTGTTATCTGTTTTTCTTCTGTGATTAGTTTGTTACTGTTGTAACCTCTATCTACGCTCAGCTTGTATCTTCTTTTTCTTTCAATGCAATAGTAATTCTATTCTCTTTCTGATAATTTTTTCTCTGTTTTCTCTCATACAGAGAGATTTTACATTGACCCAAAGTAGTCAAACCAGAAAATCTGATTCTAACCCTAATCATTCCAAATCAGATCAAATTAGAATATTCTTATTAACTATTCAATTTTCTAGAAAATAAAGACCTGATGTCCAATTATTGCACCCCATTGCCTAACTGCTCATGAGATGAAGATTGACTAACCTCAAACATGTCTATTTCTTCATCAGGAGCATATCCAGCCATTTCATTTAGTTTTACCAATATATCTACTGGCTTTCCACTGAACATCACAAAGAGCCGTCCAACATACCTGATGAAAGAAAGGAATAAACATTTCATTAATAAAATGTAGATTTACCTCTGATAAGTAATAGGAATTGCACGCACCTAAGCTTTTCAATTGAAGGTTCATAAAGTTTAAAGAAAAGCAAGAGATTCTCTTTTGACTTCTCCGGAGGAGGAATAGGCTGCAAATCCTGATTCATTGTGCAAGGTGCAGGTAATATATCCATGTCAGTTGTGACTCACTTAGAAGGGGATGGAAGAATATATAATACGTAGTGATCACCACAACACTAATCAGGAAGATTAAATTACCAGAAGAACATTACCTTCCCCATTTCTAGTTCCAAAAATAATTTCAGCTCTGCATTATTTGCTCTATTGGAAACTTCTCTTAAGAGTCCAACCTACAACAGTTAAGGGCACCACAGCACAAACAAATCATATAAATCATTAGTACAAAAATATTGATAAAATAATCAAATAAAATTTTGAAAGAAAGAATACTATGTTTTCGAACTTCCATAAAATAGAAAAACGTTTGTCTTAAAAAATAAGAGAAATGCTAGCAACAAACTCTCGAACACATTCTTTCAAAACACCCTCCACTATTGGCTGAAATGTAATGGAAAAAAAAAAAAAAACTAATTTTAGTGGATTTCCCAACTCTTTTAATGTCCCTTTCCTGATATTGTACTCTTCAATAAATTACAAAGAGTGTGTGGTAGAAAGAGTGTGTTAGAGAGTATATTACTAGCACTCCTCATAAGATAAACACGTCACATTTATAATATTACATTTACATCTCTAAAATTATAGTTAAAAGCTCTATCATTTAAAAAAATAAAGTCAAAAGAAGATAACACTGAAAAGATTTTAAACCAGCCCCCTCCCCACCACACATACGGAGTGGCCAAATACAGTAGCATTATTTTTGGGACAGCAGATAGTGCAATAACCTCTACACTAAAGATTGTAGATATGAGATAAACAGGAATGATTTAAAAAAAATGGGAAAAATAGATAAATACTCATAAATAAATGGCAGCTCCATAATTAATAGAATAAGAACACAGGAATGAAATAATAAAAATAAAATTTAGATAAAAACAGCATACATTAGATTTTTTGGGTGAGTAGACGACATTACATACCTTAACACTTCATAAAGACCAAAAGAGAGACGGGGAAAGATAACAAAATATACAAATTTAATTAACAGTAAAACGAGAAGAGCTGCATGAAATTAAATAAAACAGACACGCGGAAGCTACGGATGCAAACAGACAAGACACTAATGGAATTGTTGTGATGCATGAACAGACAACAAAGTAGTATTCATCAGCACAGACCAAAGGGAGAACAGAGGCCAGTGTGACTCAACAATGATGCATCGAGGTCAGTAGCTGAAAACAAACTAGAGGTCACAGGGTGTTCTTTGGATCATAGCATAAACCCTAATTGTTTTGGAAAATAAAATCAACCCAAATAACAAAAATATTAAAAACTGAGCAACAAACAAATGGATTCTATAACTCAGAAAACAGGCAAGTAAAGAATAAATTTTTCCCACCAAGGTAACAGCTGCTATTATGACAATTTGCCAAGAAAGCAGCTGCTACCACCAGAACTGAAAAACATTAAACAATATTAGTCACGAAGCACTGGTCACTCCACTCCACACCTATAGCACACTATTTATTGATAACTACGAGTCTTTCCTATTATATATTACCAGACATAAAAAATATATCTACATTTGAATTTTGCAAACATTACACATTTAGGGACACGTTTGGAGTATCCTAAACAAGCATCCACATTATTAAAGAAAACAGATAGATCAGTATTCAAAATCACTAATTACTAAGCTTATAAATCAATTTAATCTACCTAACATTAAGCTAATAGAAACATGCCAGCCACCCAGCTATATATGAAAACAGCAGTGGAAGTCCTTTCAGTACTTACCGATTGTGCTTCTTCCTGAGGTGTCAGTACTCTATTTGGCCTGTATGTGTTGTTTTGGCGCTTTGCCCACAACCAAAAACGTTGATACTGGATGGGTATACTAAATTCCTTGGCAACTTCTTCCTGATAAATTTGTTGTCAGAAAGATTCAAAGTAAATTGAAAATAAAAATTAGTTTGTGGTATAATATATGTTAAATAGGACAATCATCAATTTCAATATGAGAAAGAACCCAATGAACATAATGCAACTCTACGCTGAAAAACACTTATTCAGCAAGGAACTGTATGACACTAAAACCCTAAAACAACAGAAATAACATCCATGACAATATAACTGCATATGTGTGGATGTGTGTGTGTAATTTCTAACACTACCTTAATTCTAGAAAAAATATACATGGACCAAGGTTATTGCATATGACAAAATAAACCATAGCTCATACCTTGAAAACTAAAAAAGGCATTTGTTTTTGAATACGAACACTTCGAACTTTATCATGATCCACAAGATCAAAGAATATATCATTTCCAATCTGCTCACGCAGATCTTCATCACGAGCAACCTGAAACCGATGAATAAATAACTTGGTATTTATTCTCATCTTACAGAGCATTTAATGAAGGGGGCAAAAATAATAGAAATAAAGTAGAGTACCTTTATGATGGTGTACAAATGAGCCTCAGCCTTCTCCTTCCTCTTCAGATCTTTTTCCTCTTGTTCTCTCTTTAATCTCATCTAAAATGTACAGTTGAACCTTTAAAGGGAGTATCTTTACATTGAAAATATGAATAAAAAATGGGCTTAGATTTTACCCTCTATTATCATTATTTCAGAAATTTGTTCCCTTGAAAACTTTTTACCAAATACGATCATCCCACTTCATTAATAGTCCAACTTTGGTTCATTCATTACAGAAGTGGTTCTATTAGACTATTGGTTAGTGAAACTGTTAGGAATCAATATTATCCTCAGAGAAGAACAAAGAAAAGAAAATCTGAACTTCTCTAATTTCACCAGTCATACAGCAAAAGATCAGAGGAGCCCTATCCTTCCCACTAGATTATTCCAGCTACAAAACCCAATTCTCAAAACTGCCACCCTTAGCCCCTAAACACTAAGCTGAAAAAACTACCTTATAACTGTATTTTTAGGTACTGTCTTTAAATTTCATTCTATAACAAACCTGCAATCCTATCTTATTCTCAACATGTTGTACTTGCTTCTGCCAAATAGTATCTGTTTTATTAAACACCTACAACCAAGGTTGTTAAACTCAAAAGTTTACGGACACTCGTGAGAGCTTTGTAAACTCGAATCGTAAACTCGTAAGAGTTTACTTTAGATAAAAAATATTAAAATATTTATAAATGATATAATAATTTATTATTATATGATATTATAAATAACTTTCTGTAATTTTTTATTGAAGTATTATTATTATTATTAGTTTATCATATTATATACTTTTAATTGTTTCTAATTGCTATAATGTTATAATAATGTTGTGTCATGTCAGATGATGCATATAATTCACATCTCAGATTAGTACATTCAAAACTCGAGCTTCCAGCAAAACAACCAAGGTTATCAAACTCAAGAGTCAACGTAGACTCGTGGAAGGTCCATTAACTCAACTCGTAAGAGTCTATTTCGTGCGACAGTTCAATAAAAACAAATAATTATTTTTATACCAATTCTACATTAACTTATCACTTCCAGATTTTGCTTTCCGGAACAAACTAAATTAATTTCGAAAACATTTTCTCGGTACTCACCCACTCCATTTTCAGATTAAAATATTTGGAAGCCTCGATAGGGTATAGGAAGAAAACTGATAGGCTGCAGCAAGAAAAAAAACCTAAAAACAATACCGTACACAAAATAAAAGCCCAAAATAGTACCCCAACTAAATTAAACCACATAAATGATTATGAAGAGTAAAACCCCAAATTGAAACACAAATTAAAAGGCTAAATTGAAGAAGGAAGAAGCGACGAGCATGAGCCTGAACACCACAACAAGGCAACTGCAAAGCAAGGCAACAACGAGCTGACTCAAGGCGAGATGAAACGATGCAATAGCGAGGACTGAATGCAAGGTGTGAATGTGAGACCAGTGAGGGCAAAACTGAATTTTGAGCCAAGGTGAGAAGAGATGAGAGGCATGCCAACAATGACCAGATCTAAAAGGCGAAGATTCTAGTATGAAACACGAAAACTAAATCGTGCTTAAATGAAAGGACCCAAGTTGTTGTGACCTATTCTTCCACACTTATTCACTCAACCTCTGACTCGCAAATAAGTATTAAGTCCAGTGAGTTTGATCCGAGTTAACTTAAAAATGAGTCTACACACGAGTTCACTCGTGAGCCACCATTGGACTCGTAAACTCTTACAGGTTTAAGGGTTAACCCTAGAGTAGATAACCATGAAGGCAACAATATTAGTAAAAGGAACCCTAAGGTGGTGAGAGAAATAAACAGTAGAAGAACATAGCATCGCTAGCCATGAGGCCAGTGAGCATCAAGGACTATGGTGTTGACGACGGTAATCACTCTTGAAAAGTCTTCTCCTTCTAATATGTATGTGAAGGTAATGCTAGTAGAAAAAATGTAAAAGTGTTAGGCTTCTCATGGGTTGGATCAATCATAGGACTAGAAGGATTGACAAGGCCCACGATCCCCAATTCAGTGACCATCCTCGCATACTCGCTCTGATCCACACCTTTTACAATCCATCCATCGCATCAACTCGCTTAGTGATCCAAACTCGCAAGATCATGCGAGTTTGCAATCTTACTTGCTATTTTAACAACAATGCCAAGACCCACTAATTCTCATGGCAATTTTTATTATTAGATATCTTTCGATGATGCCTAATCACGTTTCACGTGATATATCTTCATAAAAGTAAATCTAATGCCTTAACTATTTTTAAACAATTTTAACATATGGTTGAACTGGAATTTAATATATGCAACAGAGCTTCGCAGTCTAATTAGGGAAGTGAACTTCATGTCTTTACTAGCTACCTCAAAGAAATAGGCATTATTCATCATTTGTCGTGTCCTCACATTCACCACCAAAATGATGTTGTTGAAAGAAAACACAAAAACATAGTTGAAATGGACTTTTCTCTTCTTGTCAAGCATCTCTCCCTTGAACTTCTGGGATCATCCCTCCACTACTATTGTTTACCTCACATATAGGTTACCTATTGTTCCTCTTCAAATTGTCACTCACTACACTACTTTATTTCAAATCTGCCTAGATTACAATTTTCTCAAGGTCTTTAAGTGGGTTTGCTTTCCTTTTCTTAGACCTTATAATGCTCCCAAGCTTGAGTATAGATCAATTGAGCATGATTTTTAAGGAATTCCAACAATCACAAAGGATATATATGTTTATCTCCGACTGACATAGTCTTCATTACTAAATGCATAATCATTAATGAGCATAGATTTTCCTATCCTCATCCTCTTTCTAACTTACTTTTTGTTTTTGCCTACATTCCTAAAGTACATCATCCTAATTCTTTTATTCTTACAGCTCCACAAAGAATTAAATCAAATTTCACAAATCAGTCAACTTCCTCTTCTTCAAGTGAGTCTTTAGTCTCAAATTCTAGAGTTTTTTCCATGAACAATATTGAACCTTTTTTCTTAGATATCTATCCCTTTTTCAAGTTGGCACCACAACTCCTGATATCTGAGTCTCCGTTTCCAAATCATATTCGTTGACTTAGTTGCAATTCATCTCTTCTATGGTTGTGTGAAGTGCACCCATTTCCTATTTTTCTTTAAGTTGCCTAAAGGGCTCCTAGTTTTTGCTTAGTTGTCAGTCAGTCCCAACTTCTAGATCCTACATTCTAATTGGTAATCACACCAAAACCCCATTGCTCTTTCATTGTCCAATTCCCAAAGTTTAGCCACCAATATAGTAAGCATGTGTCTGCACATGTATCCTTTCTCTTGTGCAAGATTCACACACTAACAGGCATTTGATTACCATTCTTGCCACTGCTTGCACGGTAGAGGTCACACTAAGGTTGTCTAAAACTGCCCTATTTAGATCTTTCCTCTCAGTCTGCATCTCATTTGAAATAGCATTATTCACAACACTGTTCACATTTCCTTTTTTTTTTTTTTAATAAAAAAAAAAATAAAAGACAAGATTTTGTACTTTCAATAGAAAGTAAAATCTTTGGTGCCAAACAATGCACTCTTTCTATTGGAGAATATTATGGGATCCTAATAAGCTTAAGAATTGAACTAAACAAATATCGAAACTCAGTTTATCACTCCTACTCAGTTTGTTGAATGATCTTCGAATTTATGTCATCTTCACATATATTTATATGGCCTGAAACAGTCTCCTCGTGCTTGGTTTAGAAAATTCAGCAGTGTTGTTCAATAGTTTGGCATGTGTCGCAGTGACACGGATCATTCAATTTTATATTGTCACTCCAGTGTTGGATGTATCTACTTAATAGTATATGTTGATGAATTATTCTCACAGGAAGTGACTACCTTGGCATCTCCCTCTTAAAGCAATATCTTTGTTGCCATTTTCAAATCAAAAATCTTGGAAAACTCAGATATTTCCTAGGTATTGAAGTAGCACAATCCAACAGTGTTATTGTCATATCTCAGAAGAAGTATGCATTGGATATTTTGGAGGAAATTGGGTTAATGAATTCTAAAGTTGTAGAAACACCCATAGATCCTAATATCAAACTTCTACTTAATAAGGGGGAGCCTTTCTCAAACGATTAGTTGAAACACCCATAGCTCTAATCCTGTCTTTCATGAGAAGACCATACACATTGAAATTGACTGTCATTTCATTCGAGAAAAATTCTATCAAGAGACATCAAGACTGAGTTTGTCAACTCGAGTTATCAATTTCACTAAGTCTCTTCGAGGACCTAGAATTGACTATCTTTGTAACAAGCTTGGTACATAACGATTTATATGCACCAGCTTAAGGGAGAGTTTTAGATAATGTAGTATTTTCCCTAGTAGTTGAGTCCAGCCCATTCTGTATTTCTGGGCTTGGCCCATTATCACTATAAATAAACTATCGTTTGTGTATGTATGTTTTACACAAGGAAAATTAATCCCTAAAACTAATTTCATGTTATTCAACAAAACAAAACAGTATAAGTTTTAAAGCATATACAAATGCAGATTATGCAGGGTAGGAGATCAACAACTGAATATTACAACTTCCTTGGTGAAAATCTAATGACTTGGAAAGCAAAACACAAAATTTAGTAATTAGATTAAGTGCTGAACAAGAATTTCAAACAATGCCCAAAGATTATGTTAACTTCTATGGCTAAAGATTATATTGGAAGACTTGAAGATAAAGTAGGAGGAACTTAGGAGGTTATATTGTGACAATAAATTTATAATTAGTATAGCCCACCACCCACTGCAACATGATAAAGCTAAAAGTGGACAAACATTTTATTAAGGAACAGCTAGACAGTGGCTTGATTTGCTCTCCCATGTATCTAGTCAGAGTCAACTTGCAAACAAAATCACCAAAGGGATGAATTGCATTAACTTTGAAAGAATTATATTCAAGCTAGAAATGGAGAAAACACTTTCTCAGAGCTTCAAGAGAATATCAAAATCGTAGTGCTGATTGTGTATTTTAGGAAACTTTATAATTTATCCTAGTTGAAATTTAATTATTTATCACGGTCAAAGTTGTATTTCACTATTAATACTAGGTTTATGTACTTAGAAACAATTCATAATCAAAGGGATTTGCCTCCTTAGAAGTAGTGTTCCATATTTCCTTAACAACTTGCAGACTCGTTTATTTATAGGTCTAATGACCTCATAATCGACACAATAAAGTACAATGATATTCCTCCAAATCTGAGAATAATAAATCAATGTATCAATTTTGTACGTAGTAGTAAGTATCGTACGATTTACTATACGAATCGTACTATACAATACGAATCGCTTGAAGACTCGTTTTTTCACTAGTATCGTGTTCATATTCCCCAAATCGTAGCATCCAAGGGCAGTGATGTTACACACGATGGCACCTCCCACGATGGAGATTCTTGTTGCAGTGAATCTCACAATGGCGCCTCTTGTCGTGGTAACTCGCAGTGCAATCCCTTCCAGTTACAAGCATAATAAGCAGTCAGACTTCACGACAATGACGCATCTTTCGATGGCCACCCTCAGTGGCGAGTCTCATAGTACCTGGCAGTGGCATGACCTCAAAGCCAGCCTCATGTGCATATGTGAGTAATGACAGACAACCTAGGAGTTAGTAAATGTGACTTCCAACCTAAATTTTAGTCCATTTTGTTTAAAAAATGTTATACCCCAGTTAGTAAATGTGACTTCCACTAAAACTACTACTGCACTAAAAAAAGACTATGGAAACTATCATTGCAACCAAAAATGTGACTCTCAAAACGTTTATGAATCTTATGATTCACAATACGAAATGATTCACAATACAATAAAGAAGTTCTCCAATTTGTGATATAATTCACGATTCAACTACCATGGCTTTGTATCATCATACAACACTATTGCAACTACCACATTAGCACATCCATGAGCATTCTACTACACACCACATCAACATTTTTGTTAAATATTAGATTTCAAATTAATGGATGAACACAAAAATTGACCAATTAAAATATAAAGGGGTTATCACATATACAAGGAGATAAAATTTTCAAAAATAACGATAATTAAGTAACAAATGCAAATAAGGTAAAAAATATATATAACGTCAATGAATCAAACATCTTACTCTAAGGTGTTCAGCAATGTCATGCTCATCCACATCACAAATTATTTTATCCTTGTCACTTTCCCGTACATAAAGAAGCATATATGCATTTGAGTATTTTGTAAATTTAAAGGTCGAGTTGTTGAACCCTGGATTAGTATGAGGTAACTGTTGACAAAAGAAAAGTAGAATGAAGCAAAGAAAAACTGGCATGGAAAATAAAAACACCAAGTCAAAAGAATAGAAAGAAAAAATATACAACACAAGCCCAACAAAGGCTTTCAAAATACTACCTCCTCTTCACCACCATACTGTTCTTCTAAAGCCCTCTTTTCAACCTCTTTTGTTACCCGTTCGTCATCAAACTTAAACCTGATGCAAGTATTTTTTAAGGTTGGATCACAAACACAAGCAAGTTATGTTTTCCTCTAATTCCATATAAATACATCAAAGTGTGTGGTCAAGATACAGACTCTTTCAAACAAGCATTATATCTAAAAACCATAAACATAGTTGATGAAACTTTTACCAACTAATCAGCCCCGAGGCGGACTTACACAGCTATATACTGTGTAGATGTTAAAACTATGATCGTAATCTGATTTTAGCAAAAAAAAGATCATTGTAAAAGAAAATATTTAATATGTGAATGCACCAGCAACTGACTGACAATTCCAATATTAAAAAGACATAATTGAAAAAGAAGCAACGAGTGAATAAAAATGGAAATAAAATATCAATGGTCTCTTATACTACCATATCACAAAGAAAAATAAAATATTGGTTATTGACACCCAATAAATCATCTAAATAATCTTAGAAAACCATAATAAATCCCTATATCACCCAAAATACATTGATCATCAATTTACAAGACATCCACCATGGATCTCCTATTAAAACACACTGAACACACTTCACAAAACAGAGAAGAAATGCGGGTAGAGAGAGAGAGTAACAGCACAAATGACATGCGTGCTGAGCCTGAAAGTTTATTTCACAATTTTGTGTATCATATAACAGCATACTAGTTATAGTACAAAGGGACTGACTTAGTTAACTTTCCACTAACATACAACATTAAGTGAATTATAAACAACACCTTCAAACGTCTAAAAATTAGATTTAACCAACATGATAAACTTCCAAGAGAATAAATGATAATAATGAAATTGAATGAGTTGAAGAGATTAAATAGTGATGTTTACTGTTCTAGCATCACTAGAGCGGTAAGATGTCATTACAAGTAAAAGATATGTTTGATCTTAGTACTTAAAGAAATATGTACAGCTATGTTAGGGATAATCTTCGTCATCATCCTTATTAGGTTCCCCTACATTCTGTACATTGAATGATTACAAATAATAGACTTACAAGAGTGATTAAAAACATAATTCACAACAGAAAAGCTCTTTTAAACATATGACTCTGATTTTCCTGTTTCATAGTGGCAAATATTACCCTTTGATAATAATCAATTTCATCACATTCCTCGTTTAATAACAATAAACAAGTGCACAAGGAATAGTAAGATGAACATTAATTTATAATACATATACAAATACTGAAAGATTATAAAGATTGTACCACTGGTTTGATAGCGTTGGCCTAATATAAGCATAGTAGTGCCCACCATTCACCCCACTACTGTGAACCAAAACACTGCAAACAAAAAAGTGCAGCCAAGGTTTTTACAGATGTTAACAATGAGGCAAACCTATATAATAACAGCAAACTACATCATAGTTCAGGGCTACTCTACCTCATCAACTAATGCAATAACAAGTAAAATCAATACCAATTATGCAAAAATAGATCAATTATAAATTTAGTCCCAAACAAATTGCACCTCTAAAAGCAAATTCCACGTTCGAGAAGTTTCTTGGCCTGTCACACAATCATCACCAACAATCAATATATTTTATTCCTAAAATTCATCCTCCACTCTACCTCCTCAACATTTTATTCAGAACCTCATTGCAATTATCAACCACAGAGCGATATAGTGTAGGATCGAAAATGATGTCGAGCCACCCTTGGAGAGTTTGCAAGAAGAGGACATAGGAGCAAAGACAAAGTGGGCCTCAATCATCATCGTTTTGTGCAAGAGGTCACAAATATATTTGCCTTGAGTGAAAACTACTAAAGTGGGAGACTAATAACTAATCTCAATACCCAAGAAGACAGCCAAGTTGGTTGAGGGAGAAAGTGGCATTCAATTGATGAGTAAGTTATTGAATAAAATATGTAGAGGTGCCAGTGATAAGAATGTCATCAACATAGACCAAGACGTAAATAATGTGATCATGTTGATGGCAAAAAAATAAGGAGGGATCAGATTTAGTGGAGTGGAAACCAAGAGAAGTAATAAGAGTGGACTTGAGCTTGTCAAACCATTGTCAAGGCGCTTGTTTCAGACCATAGATAGCGTTGTTGAGGTGGCAAACCGAAGATTTGACATGGGCAACCATAGGCATAAAGATAGTCTCATCAAGAGACCCATTGAGGAAAGCATTGTAGACATCCAAGTGGAAAAGGTCCCAACCATGTGTCAAAGATAAAGTGAGGATAACATGAACAGTAACAAGCTTAATAACTGGAGAGAAGGTTTAAAATCAAAGCCTGGAACCTGATTATTAGCAACCAAACAGGCTTTGAACTCGTTAACACTACCATCACTGTTCTGTTTAATGCGAAAAACCCATTTGCAACAAACTACCTTTCAATCAGGACGTAAAGGCACCAAATCCCATGTATTGATGAAGGAGAGCCTCATATTTAGATTTCATAGCAGCGACCCAATTGGGAATTTTAATGGCCTATGAAAACTGGGAAAGTTCAACATTAGTGAGTAATAGTGAAGGACATGTGGGGATTTGTGACAATAGTTTGGGAACATGTTTGCATAGGATGAACATTGGATAGGAGAAAATAAAGGGGAGACTAGAACAAGGAAGCAAAGGAGAACTGTTGGAAGGGGAAGACTAAGATGAAGGTGTGGGAAACAAAGACTCAAGAGAAGGATGACAAGGGGAAACGGTGAATGGGGGAGACAAATTAGGATTATGATCAAAATATTGCTTGGGGAGAGAAGTACAAGCATTGGCGTACGAAAAAAGGAAGTATAGGGAAACCAGAGTTCATTGAAAACAACATCTTTGGAGGTAGAGATGCAGCCAAACTTGGCCAACCAGAGAAAACCCTTTTAAGAGATATAGTACTTGAGAAAGACACATTATTAAGCATGAAAGTAAAGTTTATAATTGTGATAAGGATGAAGGAAAGGAAAACAAAGCACAACCAATGACTTTTAGAAAAAGATAATCCAAGGAACATTGATATAAGACGGTGTAAGGCACTTTAAGCTGCAAGGAAGCAATAGGTAGACATAGCCAACATAAATGTGATCAAGACCTCAAATGTTTAAATTGTTGAATATTTTGATAGCTACCTACAACATGAAAAGAGGCTATAGAATAGGGATCTAAGAACTGGTGGTTTCACGAGTGGACAAAGAAGCAAGCACACCACTGGGAAGAATGGAAGCAAATTAGGGAGGGGCTATGGTAAGAGCAGGAAGTTTGGAGGATGAAGGAGTGGTGGATGTGGGAGGAAAATGCAGAGGTTGATTGGTGGCTGGATCACAAATGACCAAGGATTCATACAATTGAAAAAATGAATTAGCACGGAAATGGTAGACACTAGAAATGTTACCATATTTTAGGAAAATATGGCATTGGAAATTATCAAAGCGACCTCCACGACCTCCACGACCACATCAAGAACCATGAAATTGTTGAGCACCACCACGACGTATAGAAAATAACTATTGTTGTAAGGGGAGGGACGATATGAAAACCAAAGAAATTAGATGGAGCAAAACATTGACGAGTAATGGAGGGAAAAAAGAAAGAGGGATTTCTCCTGTCAGTGCGGACTTCATGCGCAAGAAGAAGAGCCTCCACCTCGATAACGGGAGGAGTTTCAAACTTACTTTAAATCACAAAAATGACAGCAACAAAATCTGGTAGAAGACCTTCAAGAATAGCATCAACATATTCGGTGGTTGAACTAGACAACCAATGTTAGCTAGTTCATTAACAATAGACTTCATGCGACTTAAGAAGTCATGCATGGATTTGTTGCCAAAAGACTGATTTCGACGAAGTTGATGCACACGCTTACGCTATGGTTTGAGTAAAGAAATAATCATTAATATGCTCTCATATAATCATTAATATGCTCTCATACTTGATCAGATTGAACATAACCAATAACACGAGATATGACTCCCTTAGAGATGTTAGACTACAACCAGGCAAGCAAAATTTGTTCTTGGACTGCCCATTCTTCATAGGCATGAATATCCATTAGAGATTTGCGATCATCACTACTACGGAAACAGGAGGGATGATGGGATTGAGAACAAACCGGTGGAATTTGTGAGCCTTGATGACAAGTTCAACATGTTGCTTCTAGTGAAGATAGTTAAGTGTCAAGTTTTTCAGCAACAAAGGTCTGAAAAATATGGCAGGGAGATGGGAGGGAATTTGAACTGGATTTGCATTGTGGATCATCAACCAGTTCTTGATACCAAAATAGAGTTTTAAACAAGAAAGATGAAAAGAATAAATGAAGGGACCAATCGTGTGACTGTTTAAAGTGTGTACTGTATATTATTGGTAAGAAAAAACATAGATACAGTTCTGTTCTGCTAGTCAGAACTAATAGAAAAACAAAGCGGAGTTACAAGCCAGTTATGGACAGTTATTGATGGTTACAAACCAATGCAACCTACGAGAATTAGAAAATAAATTAAAAAGGAAAATAGACAAAGCCATGATAGGACAATTAAAACAAACAACAAACATATAACACTAATACTATCAATTTTGTCAACAACCAAAATCCCAAATGCTTAGGCTGAAGGATAAATACATGTAAACGATTATTACAACTCTAAACAAATTCCTCACAAACGGTATTTGGATATATGCCCAATTAGTTAAACTTCAATTTAGAAGAATAGAATTCCTTGACCACACAAAAAATTGATTCCATGTCAACAGCCAAAAATAAGAAAGATTATACTAACAAGAAAAAGCACATAATAGTTTATAGTCTTTAAGAAAAAGAACATGCTTTTATACTTCTTAACTTTATCCATTAATTGAATTAGTAAAGGCTGCGCTACTAGAAGCCAAGTCATACAGAACATGCCACCAAAATTGTAAGTTAATGATAAATGACTTTATATCCTTTTGATACAATAGTTGGTTGGTAAGTTAATAGACAAATATATCATTTCAACACAATTAGCTTTAACCCTCGAATTAGCTTTAATTCTGCCCACAGTCTTTTTCAAAAGCCTAAATGAGAACTCCACCACTAAATATTTGTTTTAGGTTATACTTGTGGTTTTCTTTTTAAATCATCTACCTTCCCAGTTTCACCACTTCAAGCAGAAGCACAAATGTAGTTTCATGATGCACCACCGCATGCAGTTCAAAAGCAGGTATTGCATAGAAAAACAAATTGCGGCCATAGCATTCACTATGTAAGATACCTGTGAAGTGAATAAAGATTCCGAATACTTCTGTCTGCTTCAGGTGATAGATACTTGCCATTATCCCTATCAAGATCTAGTTGCAAGGGGAACTCATAGCGATCATTGATCTGATGCCAACCAATAACCAAGTATAATAGAGGTGTCAGAAGTAATAGAAAATATTACAAATGGAATAATAAACACAAAAATATTATTATAATAGTATCTGTCCAATGGGGGAAAAATAATCAAGGGAAGAAAGAATAAAACACATCTCAGACAGAAACAACTATATAGTATGTTTTAAATTTCAAGTAACTGCTAGTTAAAATCACTTCACTTTAATTATTAAACAAAGTATACAACAGGATATGGTACAAAATTCCTGGACCAAGCAAGAGAGAAAGCTTACAATAACAATAGAAACTTTGTGAGAAACAAATATTAGTGATAAAAATCAAAGACAAGCCCAAACAAGGCATTTACTCTTTAGAAACCCAATAAAAGCGTACTAAATGTGGTGCATCATTCATTTAATAAAAAGAAAGAGGTTTTTAACTGATAATTTATAATAGAAAATGCTTAACTGTAACTGCAACTGGCAAAGAAAAAATGGTAAAAATTCCTATCAGAATAAAATATTATAAAGTGAAAAAAACAATTATGACAGAGTCACAAGGCAAGGAATATTTTATTGCTTCTTGAATTAAATACCAACCTTTACCATTGTGTCTCGCATAAAATCATACTCAAACCGTTTTAATTGAAGTTGTAGAACAGGTGGGAAATCAATGAACAATACACCCTTCCTAGCATCCTGAAAGACTAATCATAATCACAATCCACGAAAATAATCATCCAGATAATGAACATAAAAATGATAATAACAGCTTCAGCAATCATTCAAGTGAAACAGTAACTACTAAACAAATGCAATTAACAAAATAGAGGAAGATCAAAGAGATGTTTTTCGATAAAACAATGCACTTAGTGAAGTTCAGCCTGATAATAAAAGGCAAAAAAAAAAAAAAAAAGCACAAGGATTCAGGTTTTACCTGTAACCCATGGTGCTCGGCATGATATTTGTTATCACCCTCAAGCCGTTCCACTTCCACATACTTATCAAAAGAAGCATACACATCCTTACAGCCTTTGACATCAAGCTGAAGATCTGTAATAAATATCCAATATTCCATAAGGTCCAATAATATGGAATAATGTGGTAAATAGCAGCATCCTAAAAGAAAAATGCATACCATAAAATGACTCCTTTCTTGTTGATTTATAATCCTCATTGATGCATTCAATATAGTTCATATGGTGGCCTTCAAACAATTTCTGTATAGTGCCTTCTACAACAGTTCCCTGGCAAAGTCAAAATCTCAAGAACATAATAAAAGCACACAAATCCAGAGTAAAAACTACTTTAACAAGACATAACAATAAAACACTATCATAAATAACTCAATACCTTCATTTTGTCTTCTAGCTTCTCACAAAGAACCCTATTAAGTTCTTGCACATCATGCTGCATGAATGAATCATGTGTATCCCATCCGAAAGACTTGGTTAACTCTTTCGTTGCTACACTAGTTTCACTGTACTGCAATTTGTAAAACAAACTCTGTAATGCAAGAGGTATGCTCCTTGATGGCAAATCATTTTCAGTCGTGGGCATATGGTACACAGCCTGCAAAAGCAATTCTATACATGAGCTAATTTCAAATATAACTGCTTGCCCTTTTAAAAAATAAGACCTTACAAATGTATATAACATTAGCTAACCTTCCGAAAATAAGAAATGTGGTACAGTGTTTGAAGCAGGGAATTCATATAACAAGTAGCTCCTTGGTTTTTTAATCCAACATAACCAGTTTCCTTCTTTGAGTCATATGACCAGTCCATGTCTTTACGCACAGTAATGTCAGCCTCAACTATACATGTATCATTCACAAGATAACCTCTAGCCGAATCATAAAATTGAGCAAGTGGCATGAAATTAAGGAAACCCCAATCGCACTCACGCGCATGGAACTGATGATGAGATTCTGGAATATGTAAAAGCAATCAAATTTAACTTTCTGAATAAGAAAATGAGAGAGAGGGAGCTACAGAAAGTGTTGCCAAAGCAGATGATAAAACATTATGGATTACACAAAACTAGTTAAAGTTAGAGAGTTAAGAAACAAAAACCAACATAACTGTGTGATAGATTTGGATTTTTCAGGGGAACCAAGAAAAATCCTATGTTGTAAACGGAAGCCCAATGGTAGAATAAACTTCATGCAGAGAATTAGTTACAGAGAGAATATATTTTCTGAATGATGATAATTTCCTTTTTTATTTGCCCCGTAGACCTACTAATATGCACAGGTATTACATCCTACCAATACAATCTTGAATATTCTACCAACCCATGTCAACTTTTAATAACAGAAACAATCTAACAAGCTTAGCACAAACTCACCAAGAGAAAACTTCTAACATAGTAAAAATACAAAATTACTGTGGTATTGATATGAAAATAACACATACAGAATGAAATACTCGGTAGTTGTTACAGTAAGTAATTAACTGTCTAACCTCCCAAAATATCAGAGAAAGAAATCTGGTAAAGAAACAATGCGTTCAGAAGACTGGATTATTTTTAAAGACTATTTCAATAATCCAAAATACATACTATCTTTATAATTGAATATGTGAAAATAGGTTTTCTTTTTTGTTTTATATGTGAAGATAAATTATTTTGTTAGAATTGTTGTCAAAAATAGTTGTTTCTTTTATAGTAAAATTAAAAAAAAAATGATATAGAATTACTTGTAGTAGTTGGTTTGTATTTAAAAGAAACAATTGTTGGGAATAAAATGGAAAACAAAAGTAAACTCAAAAATGTAATTTGTTAGCTTTTAAAACTCCAAAATTTACTTTATCACAAAAGAGGATCTTTGTTAAAGATTGTAAATTTGGATTATAATCTATCTAAATTACCAAACAAGTTTGATTAGAAAAAGTAACACTGGTAGCTTTTTCCAATCAATCAGAATAAAAGTTTAAAAACTAAATCCATCCAAATGTGCTTTAACGTGATTCTAAGACAATATAAACACATGGAAAAGATAAAATAAGAAGATTTTAAGTTTCTTGATAACATGAAACCTCTGAAAGTTAAAGTTCCAAACACATTTGACACGGATCCTTTGATATCCTCCAACAGAATATCCTCCCAAAGGCTGATAAAAGAATCATCAAACATATCCAAAGCATTATGGACTTACTTATTACAGGATACAAAACTAAGATAGAACACGATAAGGTAAAGGCAAAATAAGCCTTAACCATATCCAATGTTTGACACGCACCATGATAAGGCCCACATAATAATAAGTTGTGGTAGTGATGCTCATAGTGATAGTAGTGACAAGAGTAATGATAATGGTGACAATGACAGAACTTCTTAAAAAGTGATTTTAGGTCTAAATAAACCTCACAATTTTGACTTGTATCATGAGGTTTACACTAATTTATATCCTATTATTTTGTCATATCTCTAGTTAATGTGTGATCTATGGTCTAATAGGAAGTAGTACAATAGACTCACCAAATCTTATTAGGATAGGGTTCAATACCATCTTTGATAGTAGATTTAGACCTACCTTAACCCAAAAAAACTAACTTGTAAAGTGTGGTTTACACCCACTTATATGATATAATTTGGTCATACATAACTCTAGTTAATACGGGATATCCGGAAAAGAAAAATGACAATAACAAGATCGTAGCACTAACAACGCTGGTAGTTGTTATGACAAGTGAGGGTGGCCAAAACGGAACAGTGAGACAAGGAGGATGGTGGCAGTTGTGGTGATAGTGGTTATAATAGAGGTGAAGTGGTGAGATAGTAAGAAAGAGATCAACTACTCTATCATGCTGCCTTATAAAAGGTAAAATTGGAATTATCAAATGTGTACACCAAAAAGGGAATCCTCTTTATATATAGGTATAAATTCATTACTCTCATTCTTATATATATGTATATATATATATATATATATATATATATATATATATATATTTTCACTCTCAAAAGGAAAAAAGTAATCAAAATCTCATCCACTAATAATCATTAGTAATAAAAAGTAATTGTACTTTAATAAACTTAAATTTGATCATAGTAGTCAATAACAGTAGGAGGATAACCACTATTCTGAATTTTTTTACCAGGTCAATGAACCTCTAACATATATTAGCTTTCAAATATACGTTTATAAACATTTAGTTTGTATTATATAACTATGTTATTGCTTAACAATATTTTATATTCTTTTTACTTTATTATTTTATTATATATATATATATATATATATATATATATATATATTAATATTTTTTAAAATAAAAATAAGAATGATAAAACACAAAACTTTTATTTTTACTCACTTATAAGATTTAATGTATACTAATACACTATTTAGATTTTTCTATAATTTAGCTTATTTTATTATAAATTATGTTTTAGTTACTTTTTATTAATATTACGTGGTTTATTATACATTTTCATTACTATTATTTTTAATTTTAATTTTTAATTTATCATATCAGATAATATGTTTTATTTAGTTTACTAGATTATTTAGTTTACTATATATTATATTATGCTTTAAATAGTTTTTTTTCTATTTTTTAATATTATATTTTTTTATTATTATTATTATGTAACTCATAATATTATATCATAAATAATTAAAAACAATTCTTAAGTAACAAGTGAAAACCCACCCATGTTGGTATGAAATTGGACAGAACTTCAAACAAATCAGAAAGGAGAGAAACACATCCAGTAACCATAAGGACCAGACACATCATGTTCTCCATAATGCCTATAACAGATGAAAAATAGAAGTGTGGGAAGAGTTCGGCATAGTGGATTTCACTTGGGCTTCAGAGTCGCAGTACCAAATCTCTAAAACATTAAAAGATATAAAAATAAAATCATAAGATATTTCAAAGATTTTTTATACTCTCCCTTGACCCGTAAGTAAAAAACATAAAAATTGAGTTATGCCAAAAACAATAGTTGGAAAAACAACTCAGGGATATTAGAGAATTGCTATAAAGATTGTCACACAGCCAGAAAGGCCATCAGCTGAGACGAATTTCTTGGCAAGAAAAGCACGGTCTTGTCAAGAGTCTTGACTACACAAGAGAGAGTTTTATAATTGAATAATCGAACCTAGACCTATGAAACCATAAACCAGGAATGATTAATCAATTACAAACAATTTATATTTCAATTGATCATCTCTCCTTACACCAAATTATCTGATTATGGTGACCTGATTAAATTATAATCTGCAATAACTCCAAGCAAACAATTAAAAAATAAAAGATTTTATTGCCTGCCTGCAATCCCCAGGTCCATCAGTTTGCTTCTTAAATGAAATTGCAAAACAGTAACTTCATTCACATCAAATAATTAATATGAATTAAATGAATAATTCTGGCATCATTTTCACAAAACCCAATCCCCAATTTTTTTAGGTCTGCCACAGAGATCTCTACCTTAAATTATTAACTGCCCACAAACAGAACCACTATGTTAGTTCTCACAAACATATAATATCCCATATTAGAAAGAGGAATATAATTTTTGCTACATTACTTATTCAACTTGGAAAAGAGAAAAATGTTCAAAGAATACGGTCTGCAGCGATATTACCTTTTCTTATTGAAAAATTACTATGAATTTGATTAACAACAGTCAAGCTGAATTGTGCATGTTTACTCCAACCATAAGGCAAATTAGCTGCATCTGCAACATCTACATACATTGAAAGATGGTCAACACTGTTCCCCTTGGAAAAGATAAGAACCCGCCTGCTCATTTAAACTGATGTCAGTGAGGACAACAACATTCATAATAAGGATAACTTGACACGCATATATAGATGTAAGTAACATTAGACATCGATGGATAGGGGTGGAAATGGACATACCAGTTAAAGCCCCCTACACAGAAAACATCAGAAAAGACTTTGTTAGGAAGTTTTGAAAAATTGTCAATGGTCCAGGTGAATTTCGCAGATGGTGTATCATCCATTGTTGGAGCAGCCACTGTACTCATGCTTTCTGCTGCTGAAATTGAAAAAGTAAAGAAACACTATACAAAAAAATAAGAATATAAATAAACATAATGACTACTCAGTTAGACCAAATATTTAAATAAAAGTTTGTTAATTTCACAAACCACATGGAAGGAAGAGTCCCAAAAATTACCTTACCCATCCATCCCAATCAAAAGGAAGCACCGCTTAAAATAACGCTTATACTCAGACCTCAAAAAACATAGCAACTTCAAATGCTACCTCACAACACATAACATTAATCCTAATAATAAAATCAACACAAGACATCAAATCACCATAGGTCACTGCTTGCATTTTGCATTCATTCATTCAACCCAACCAACCTTTACGCACTCACACTAACCTTAGTGCATGTAGCTCAATCGTCACCAGCCCACACTATAAGAAAAACATTTTCCATTTCATTGCTCATTACAAAAATGCCGCCCTATTTCACTCGAATTCCTATTTCTAAACATTCATAAAGAATTGCACCAGTCACTTCCCATATGTTCACACATTATGATTAAATAAACAAATTCAGAGTGATGCAACCACTCATTCACTGACTCTTCAAATATGAGCATTATCGAAATTCAAGAATTACCTTCCATAGGTTGAGGACCGGAAGGAACCTCCATCTCATCATGCGGCTGCTGCTGCGGCTCCGGCTCCGGCTGCTGCTGCGGTTGCGGTTGCGGCTGCGGCTGCGGCTGTTGATGCTTCATGCAACGCAACAAAATGAAACATGTACGTCAAAACCCTAGCAATCTTCCAACAGACAAACCGAAAAATAAAGATGAAAAGAAATAGAACCAAAAACAGGATAAAGAACGCAATCAAATTGAATTGAAACGTAAAAGAAATAAAAGCAATAATTCCGTTACATCGAATGGAGGCGGAGTCATTAGAGTCATGTTGAAAGATAGAGACGCAGAAAATCATAAACCAAGAATCGTAATGTATATAAAGGAGAGGGGGAAGAGGACGAGTCAGAGCGAGTGATGGAAAGAAAGAAACAGTGACTTCAGTAAGAAGGGTTGCTTTAGCACCGAAGAGGATGTTTCCGGAATTTCGTAGCAATAAACCCCATTCTGAGTTTTACAAAGGATACAGTATTTGTATACGTACTTTCTTTTCTTTCTATTTTTTTTATCAAGACTAAGTTTTAATTTTATTTTTTTTATTTATAGAATCACATACATTTGCTTTTATATAATTAAAATTTATGATAATTAAATATAATATATAGATGGCGTTTCAATATCCCTGATTTATAACCATTAATAATAAGAATTATATTTTACAGTTATTTCTTGTTATATACTTTTGTTATCTCAGCTTACCTTTTACGTCTTTATATTTATTAATCATCTTTTTACTTTTTATTATAAAAAATAACTGCATATAAAATTGAAATTATTTTATTTTACAATTACATTTATGATTTTCATGTAAAATTAAAATATCCTATAACTTATTTTATCATAATTTTAAGGTTGTATTTTTATAATTATTTTTTTATATACTCTTTTCAGCTCTCTTACCTTTCTATCTTTACGGTACATTCATTAATTAACTTTTTAATTTCCATTAAAACTGTCCATAAAAATTGAAATGCTTTTGTTTCATAGTTATAATCATAATTTTAAATATAAATTAAAATATTTTATTATAATTTTTCTTTTATTTTGATAAAACTTAGAGGTGTCCCTATTGTTCAATTATAATATAATAAAATTCATAAAAATTATTTACAATTAACCTTTTATATATATATATATATATATATATATATATATATATATATATATATATAATTTAATATATATATTTTTAAAA
>Ga0214542_1000390_pt1 | contig 77089 bp, 24 predicted proteins | sample CNSS1metaG_FD_160096 | JGI IMG/M metagenome (GOLD analysis project Ga0214542, IMG submission 160096) | Root nodule microbial communities from cowpea collected in UCLA plant growth center, Los Angeles, California, USA - CNSS1 | ecosystem: Host-associated > Plants > Roots > Nodule | place: USA...
CTGCCACGTGGCATGATGATAAACTGACACGTGGCAATTTTTAAATTTTTGGAAAAAAAAATTAATTATTTTGAAAAAAAATTATTTTTTTTGAAAAAAAAATAAAAAAAATAAAAATTTCATGGCTTGACACGTGTCCTGTACGGACACGGTGTTAACTCCAACTTAACGAGAAGACCAAATTAAATCTCTTTAGAAAATTGGGGTACCAAATTGAACATTCTTAAAGTTCGGGTACCAAATTGAACTTTCCGAAAAAGTTTGGGTACCAAATGTGTATTTATACCAACAATAAAAGAAGGGGAGAAAGAAATATGGATGAGTTTCTAAAACCTGGTTCAAAATATGACCGTTAGATATAATTAATCTACGGTTCTTATGTGTTTCCTTCAACGCGCACAGATTAATATAAATATTGGTACTTGCGAGGGTTAAGCCCTCACTACAATATTTGTTTTTTAAAATATGGTTACTTGCGTGGGCTAGGCCCTAGGTAATATTTTATTTTATAAAAGGATAAAAGGATATTTTCACTTGCAAGAGTTAAGCCCTAGCTAAAGTTTTATCTTTTTAAAAAGGTATTGTTATTTGTGTGGGTGAGGCCCTCACTACATATTTACTTAACTTATTTATATTACACTAGCATGACTTTATCTATAATATATATATATATAATATATATATATATATATATATATATATATATATATATATATATATAATAGATATATATTAAATATTACTACTAAAGTGGGTTAGACCCTCTCTACTTATTTAATAAATTACTTTTCAATATATAATTTACATTAACCTTCGTCTTGCCCTTGTTTTAAATTTATCTAAAATATTTTTTTTTTATTAATTTGATACACAACGATCTAGCCTTTTCTTGCCTCTTACATATATTTTATTATTTTAAGAATTATTGTTACTAGTGTGTGTTAGATCCTTGCTACAACTTAAATAATTTTTTTAATTAAGTGTTATATAGTGTGTTGGTTTAATAAAAATTATCATATGTTCAAAAATTGTTATGTCACATTAGAGTGGGCTTAAACTAGTCTAAAATTATTATTAATTTAATATTGGATTAGAGTTGGTGAGACCGACCCTTATAGTGTCGGATATTTGACCCTCATTTTTTTACAGAAACTAATATGTCATATAGTGATTTTAACTGACAATTTATTACAAGTATCTAATTTTTTAATATATCCGTCCATTTTTCTTTCTACTTGTCTTAATATCCGTTTTTGTTTTCCTTTTGTTCTCTATTTGTTTTAATATCCATCTTTAATGTCGTCCTTACTTTAAATTATTAAAACATAAGGTCTTAGTTAACTTAAAATAAATTATTAATTTTTCCATGCTAGTTTCACTAAAATACACATTTGATGATTTTTATTTTATTTTTTATATTTAAAATTAGAGAAAAGATTCACCGAATCATTTATCGATAAACTCATACTAATGATTATAAATTTTGACATTTCAGTTATACTAACATTGCAAAGTTCATCAATCATTTTTCATAACATAAAAATTTGTTAAAATAAATAAATACAAAGCATGCAAACCAAATAATCCATGATAAAAAATTACACTTCACGAAACATAGACAAATATATCTATTATAAAAAAATATAAATAATTACAATGAGGTGTTCTTTATGGGAAAATCCAAATTAGTGAGCTTAGCACAATGTTTTTTCTCACAAAAAACATGAGAAACTTTGAAGTACATATGTTTACAAAAATGCAAGCAACAATGTCATCCCCCTCTAAGGTTTCAAAGAATCACTCATTGATCCAAGAAACCATGACAAACTAAAGTAGAATCATTATTTAAAAAAAAACCTTTGAACCCCCCCCCCCCCCTTCAAAACATGCTCTAAAGAATAAATGAATCTCATAAACTCAACATAAATATAAGTTTGTACCCCTAAAAAGGCTTAAAAATTATCCACATATTCACCCTGACTTCCTCTAAAAATACTAGTACATGTAGCGAAATCAGGATAACTTTAGTTGTACCATCAATATTCACCTTAAGCCAATGATAAATGTCCAATATGTGATAAATTTGAGATGAATTTGACACTTATCTTGAATTGATTTTTATGAATTTATGTATAAATCACCCCCAACTTAGCTTGTTTTTGCAGTTTCCAGTATCAACAAAGAGTCAAAGTGAAAAAATAAAGAAAATAAAGGAATTTCAGGCAATTCTAGTCAAAACTGACACTGGTGCAACTGAGGGACAAAGTTGAGGCTTGAGCCACACTAGAAAATCCATTGTAGAAGGAAACCTCAAGCATTGAACCTGAGGCTAAGCCATGAAGATATCTTCTTTAGGAAGATATCTCAAGACCATAGCATTAGGCCTGAGCCATAAAGGAAACCCACGTGAACCTAGGGGGAAACCTATGCAGCTGGAGCCACAAGTGCACTGTTGAACTGCCTTGGATAGTTTATAAAAGCAAAGTTGCACCCCTGTTGTGAGAGACTTTTTGTGAGGGTTATGTTTAGGAACTCATAGAGTGTTTTGTAGACACTTTTCTCTATACTTAGTTATCACTTCTTAAGGGAAAAAGAGATGATGATTATTTCATGTGTTGTAATGTTCTCATCTAGCATTATAAATGAGTATTTAAATTATCTTAGGCATCGACTTCTATGTAACGTGAAACTATTGAATATGATAAAAACAAAAATTAAACATTATTTGCGAAACACAACTTCATTGATGAAATTATGTTTTCCAATCACAATAATCAGTATTATAATTTTCCTACAATTTGTTCATTTAGATAATTTAATTACACAAATTACATAAAATGCTTTTTAAACCTTTCATTGATGAAATTATGTTTTCCAATCACGATAATCAGTATTATAATTTTCCTACAATTTGTTCATTTTAATCATTTAATTACACAAATTACATAAAATGCTTTTTTTTTTCGGCAACCACATGCATGTTCTAGGAATGATGTAATTTCAAAACAATTCTGATACCACATATACAAGTGCAATATTTTTCTAAAAATTACATTATATAAATAATTAAATCAGAATTTGAAAACTTACTCGAATATCATTTAATCCTTTGAAAAAAGAAAAGAAAAGGTGCCTCTTTTTACATCTAGTGATATAGATATCATTAGGTGATTTATCAACGTGCATTCCCTTTTATTTTCTTTCTGTGAGAAATTAAGGTACTTATCATTATACTATAAGAACTGTATTTTTATGGTGGTGAAATAATAACCCTATTATGATAAAAACACTTATTATTTTATCAAATAACAGTTACTCTTATGAAATTTGTCCTCCCTAACTTAATTACTGTATCATAATTTATTTACTTATTATCTATGATTAAAAATGTATTGGATGAAAGCGTAACTAATGAAAAATATTGGTGTAACTATTAAAAATGTTGTGTTGTATATATTACAATTTAAAGTAGCTTTAAATAATTTTTTATATTAAAAATATTACATTAAGTATAATTTTACTTATAATACACACTTAAAATATCTATTTACTATAAATTTTAATTATATAGAAGAAATACTTATATCACCCCATTCACGGAATAAAATATATACTTCTCGACTTGAAAAGTCAAGCCACTGACTAATGATTATTATATACCTAAAATAATGGTTATTATTTTCTTGATTTTAACTTTTATCGGATACTTCCTTTTCCTAGTACTTTAACTAGTTCACTTCCATACCCAACTACCAAAGAAGATAAAAAGAAATATTTGGAATATAAAATAAAAGTAACATTTTATAAACTAAAATTTGATTACTCAAATTAAATTTAAATTAATTATTAAATTTAAAAAAAAACTATTATAACTTAAACTTTTATATGAAAGTTCATTATTGACGATAATGAGAAAAGAAAAAGAGAAGATAATACATATATAGACTTGTATTCCATATATATCTATTATTCTTTTTCTTTTCCTTTATATCTTTCTTCTCTTATCTTCTAGTTTTGTTTTTTTATTTTGTTCTCTTTTAAGAGTAAATACATGAGGTGTTGATAAATATTTAAATTTATACGAAATATTTTTCAAATATATATATAAATTTATTTTCAAATTCTAGCTAGAAGCCTGGCATGTGATTGTTCTGATAAGTTCCTTTCCTACACCTGGCACAGTTTGTTTGACTTTTCACACCACCAAAATACAAATCCACCGAAACCTTCTTACAGATTCATTCATTACTTTCTTCCAGTTTCTACTTGCGTTTCTCATCAGCAACTTCATCGGTGTGTACTTTTCAACTCTTCAAGTGCTATATATACGTGTCTAATAATAAGCACAAACCACACCTTCATATTCCATCACACACCTTTAGCATATACATATAAGTGAATATCCACTAAATAAGCCATGGAGAAGAAATCAATCGCTGGATTATGCTTCCTCTTCCTTGTTCTCTTTGTTGCTCGTAAGTCATTACTCTTTATGTTCATTCTTCTGCATCTCTATCATATGAAATATAACCCTATTTTATGACATCTATGACATGCAGAAGAAGTTGTGGTGCAGAGTGAGGCAAAGACTTGCGAGAACCTGGCGGATACATACAGGGGTCCGTGCTTCACCACTGGGAGCTGCGATGATCACTGCAAGAACAAAGAACACTTGCTGAGTGGCAGGTGCAGGGATGATGTCCGGTGTTGGTGCACCAGAAACTGTTAACTGGATTCTCTCCAAACCTAGACAAACGTGCATGCAGGGCATTTTATAAATAAAACAACCATATATATATATACAATAAGCCTTCTACTGCATCTATATATCAACTTTGTACTGTACTATTACTTTCGTGTCAGAACTATGTGTGTAGTCTCTGTGACTCTGCATAACAGCAAGCTGAGTTATGCACTTATGAATATATAATCAATAAAGTTCTTATGAATCATGAAACGTGATCCTATTTTATTCTTCTCAGTACGATCATTTTAATTAATCTTCTTGTCTTCTCTTCAGGTATGTATTTGTGTTTACAGTTTTTCCGAAAGTAACTTGCTGTATTTGTTAAACGGAATTCAATAGTTGATTTAGTATAGTTTATTAGTTTTATAAAAATAATTTATGTTTTAATGTACAAAACTTCCAAAAGAAAACACAAGATTTATTCTTAGATACCAGCATGAGTCACTCTTGGTGGTAACTTTTGAAAAAAAAGGACTGAGGCCAAAGAAATAGTAATCTATGGGTTTAATACAATTTTTGTCCCGTAACAATCGTTTTATGTTTTTCTCTATTTTTTTTTTGTATTCAATAGGTTTTTGTATATTTAAAAAAAAATCATTATGATTGTTTTTTAAATGCTAATTAATATCATTAATGAAATGTCATTTATAAGATAAAAAAAATAATGTAAACACTAATATCATATTAACAGATTAAATATTTTAAAAAGATATTAGAATCATATTATGTCAAAAATAAATAGAGAACAAAATCATTCAATTATTCTACTAATATAAATATAAAGACAAAAAAAAAATATTAATCTATAATATTTTTAGAAAGAAGTATTATAAATTTATAATACGCCAAAAGCCCTCCAAAATGCTTATATCCTTGACAAATTTAAGCGGTATTTACCCATTTTTATATTTTAAAAAAGTAACATAATTATTTATAGTTTAAATATGTTTTTTCTCGTAACTTTTAATGAAAATTGAAATTAGTTCATCATTGAAATTTTGACTCAATTTAGTCTTTCAATTTTAAAATGTGTAGATGTAGTCATTTTAACCAAATTTTATTAAGTTTATTTAATGTTTTAAACGTGTTCCATGATAGCATTTAAGTTGTTTACACAGTCTGTCAATTTGTGCTTCGCTATGAACTAAAATGCTATCAAGAAAAACATATGAAACATCAAATAAATTTAACAAAATTTGGTTAAAAGAACTAAATTCAAATACTTCTAAAGTTGAGAGATTAAATTAAATCAAAGTTTTGAAAATATACTAATATCAATTTTCACTAAAAATAGTGACGGATCTTGGACAAAAATTTCAGGGGGACCAAATTTTTATTTTTTTAATGGTATAATTACTCATTTGGTACCCCAACTTTTTAGTTAAGTTCAATTTAGTACCCCAATTATCTAAAGAGATTCAATTTGGTCATCTCCGTTAAGTTGGAGTTAACACCGTGTCTGTATAGGACATGTGTCAAGTCATGAAAATTTTAATTTTTTTAAAAAAAAAATTAAATTATTTTTTTTTCAAAAAAATATTTTTTTTTCAAAAAATTTAAAAACTGTCATGTGTCAGTTTATCATCGTGCCACGTGGCAGCTTACAATCATGACACGTGACAGTGGTAATAGTTGTTTTCAATTTAGTACCCCAATTTAAATTTTTGGTTCAATTTAGTACCCCAATTTTTTAAAATGATTCAATTTCGTCCTTTCCAATTCGAGACCAAATTAGTAACTAAGTTTAATTATAACTTATATATACATGTTAAAATAACTGCTTTGAATTTATACATTAAATAACTACACCTAGATATTCAAATTATTTTATTTTTTACAAGTGTAAAAAATTTCATGTGTAAAAAATGACAAAGGTTAAAATGTAAAAAATAAAATAATTTAAGTATTTAGGTGAAATGATTTGATGTATATATTAGAAAAAGTTATTGTAACATGTATATATAAGTTATAATTAAGCTTATTTACTAATTTGGTCTCAAATTGAAGATGACGAAATTGGATTATTTTAAAAAATTGAGGTACTAAATTGAACCAAAAATTTAAATTGGGGTACTAAATTGAAAACAACTATTACCACTGTCACGGGTCATGATTGTAAGCTGCCACGTGGCACGATGATAAACTAACACATGGCCGTTTTTAAATTTTTTGAAAAAAAAAATTCATGGCTTGACACGTGTCCTGTACGGACACAATGTTAACTCCAACTTAACGGAGATGACCAAATTGAATCTCTTTAGAAAATTGAGGTACTAAATTGAACAAACCAAAAGTTTGGGTACCAAATTGAACTTAACGAAAAAGTTGGGTACCAAATCAGTAATTATACCTTTTTTTTTATTTAAATTATTTTTTCTAATTAAAAAAAAAGTTTTCATTCCTCTCATTATTTTCTCTACTCAAAACAAAACAAACACTCATCATAGTTGAATCCAAAAAAATATGACAATAATATATATGAAAATGAAACATAAAGTTTATCATTAACAATAATATATTAAAATCAAAGTTACCATTAGTTACCCTACGCTCTTTCAATGACTTAAAATCTTCAATAATTCAATTAGAACTAAATCTTGTTGTAATATCACTACAAGAAAAACAGTATTTATCGATAGATATAAACCGACAAATTATTTTTCGTTGGTAATAGTTAAATTTCTGACAGATTGATTGACGAATTCTCTTGGTCAAAATAATTAACGGACCATTCTACCGGTAAGGTCATTCATTGAAGCAGGGACTGTGTAGTCATCGATAATGTTGTCGATAAAGTTAATTCTGAATTACCGAAGGATATGGTTCGTCGGTAATTAGTTCGATAATATGAGAATTGTTTTTAGTTTCCCCCTCCGCTTTTCATTTTCTACCCAAAGCTGAAGCTCACAGGTCCCTCACACACAAAGCGCCCAATAAAGAACCCCAAACACAGTGATCAAAAGTTGGCCCTAGCACAAGTCCTCGATTGGTTGTTGCCGCTATCTATCGTGTCGTTGCCAATACTCACTGCAGCATCTCCGCTTCCTGCTGTGAAGTGAATATGTGTAAATGCACTCCAATTTCATGAGTGGAGTCGTCTTCAGTTGAGGGAGGCTTGTTGTCGAGGGAGATTGCCGCATTTGTTGTCGCTCTGGTCGTTAAGGGAACTTACTATGGTAGTTATTGTATGAACTGTCGAGGTAATAAGCCTGATTCATTGTTAATTGTTTTGGGTTTTACGGGTTTAGCTCATGTGAATAAATAATTGGATATGATTGAAGTTTGTTTCATTGTGTGTTTGGTGTATAGTTTTGGTGATGGTGTTGCAACGTTTGGGGTATGAGGAGTTTTTGTTGTAGGGGCTTTTGGGGTTGTGGTTTGTGGAAGTGTGATTTGAATGGTGTGTTTCTATTTTTTTTAAGCTATATAAAGTGAATCTCCTTATTAAACTAGGCTAATTAACTATTTAGGCCAAATATACATCTTAATCTATACTAACAAAGCAATTCAGTTGATGATTGTGGTTGGATATTTTCTAGGCCATAGTTAGAATATATGGGAAACAAATGTGTATCCCATCATTGTGGCTGATGATTAGGCCCAATCCTCAAATGCATAAAGTACAAAGTTCTAGTGTTTACAAATTAATCAAAATATTGAAAATGTAATAATCACACTCATGGATTTGCTTCTCATTCACCAAGGTAGATCTAAAATTCATTTAATAACAATTTAAAACTCTGAGTTTATTGAAACTTGGTGTCTAAAGGGGTCTACTAGTGTTCCACAAGTCTTCAAAAATAGAATAAACTAACAATTAATTAGAGGCAAAGTTTAGAAAATATGATGGCTGAAGCAAACCCTAGTTCCAATCTACATTTTGAATCTTCTAGTCACATTTTGTCAGTTCAGCACTACTGGAGTAGACCCCATATATATATCACTCCCATCCCAAAGCAATCAAAAACTCGCACTAGTCCAACCCAGGCAATCTAGCCCAATCAATTACTAGAGCCACCACACACTATGGAAGAGGACATTGATCCTAATGATTGTGTAAATTATTAGGACCATATACGAGAGTTATTGAGAACTAGTTTGTTTGATTAAGTTTGTTGAATTTGTTACCGCTTGACTTTATGTTTACATCAAACATATTATGTGTAACTAGTATTGTGATATATGTTTACGTTTAATTTTGGAGTTGAATACTATGTTGGATATATTTCTTTGGAATGGATCAAATGGTCCTAATTGGCAGGTCTGTTTGTGGTTTATAATGCAGGTTTGTTATTGTTGTGTGTGGTAAGCAAACATAAAAATTTAACTTGGTAGTCTGATCATTATTTATCGACAGAATTACTGACGACATGATCTGTCGATAAATGTTGTCTTCGCTTTACTAGCGGATAACATGTCCGTCAAAAAAATTTATAGACAAGCAGCTTACCGACATATTTTTGCCCATCGAAAATATGTCAGAACATGGTGTTTATCAATAAATATAAGAATTTAGCAATGAATATTGTCGTCGGTAAAGCATGATTTTCTTGTAGTGTATCCCTTTCAATATAGATTATCATACTACTTGCTAAAAATTCAGCCTCTATCTTATTTTTCAACCTATTCTTGATTATTTTCATTGCAGAAAAAGATATTTCAATTGTAACTATAGAAAGTAGAAGAGTCATGATATGGACCCCATTTTATATAAGCCCTTCATATCTCATCAATTTGATTTGGTGGGTATTGTCAAATTTGAGAACGCTTCCCCGAATTATGTTCTAAAGAATTTTCAAATTCATTATATGTAATGCTAGAAACTTTAAAGAGTTATTATTCATTTTCTTCAATTCTTGGATTCTCATGAAGTTTCTCAAGTTTAGTTGACATAGGTACATTTTTTTCATCTTCATCACAAGTCTTCCTCTTTAAAAAAGAATCATTTTTTTCACTTTATCATAATTTTTATAATATAAATGTGTCACCTCTCACCTATTTAGGAAAAGATAGAATTATGGATACCCCAAATGAAATCTCAAAACCAATACTCAATATTTTAAGAAAATTAGCAACTTCTAAATAATTAGTTTCTCTTAACTTAAAGTAGATTCCTAATATTGTTCTTCTCTTACATAACTTCAAAGCCTAAACTAGCTTTATCTACATAAGAAAGAGTTCGATCAATTTATTATATCTAACTGATAGAGATCTTTGTCTATAATGTAAAAAAGTCACATATAAAAGAAAAACAGATTACTCCAGATTACTCCGAACAAAAAAAGAAGAAGTAGAAAATCAAGTTACTAAAAAAAGGAAATTGTTCGATTCAAAATGTCTCATTAATTTTGTCCTAGTGCAATTTAATTTTGGAAATGGTGAGAGATTGCAGGTGAAAATTGAGATTGAAAGAAGTGAGAAAAAGAAATACAAAAGAAAGAAAAATCAAGAAAACAAGAAATAGATAAGAGGAAAAAAAATTATTTTCAAATTTTAAGAAATTTTTTGTAAACTAAATTAATATAGATAATAAAATAATATATAAATATATTTTTAAAATTTATGTAAAAAAGTTTTAAAAAAACGTTGGTGGAGCCCGTCCTGGCTAGAAGTTACGGGGCAAAAGTATATTATTGAATGTTAGTTACGATGAAAGTTAGAAGATAATGTGATGTAATTAATTTTATTTTATTCTTTATTTTATCTTATATATGTTTTAAGTTGTTCAATTATAAATATAATACAATTTTTATGAAAATAAAAAATATTATATATTAAAAAAATCGTGGACGAATTGTCTCCACACCTTATAATACCATTTTTATTGGATCAGTGATGTCTTCGTGAAGAGCTTCGAAGAGAGAAGTTTTATCTTTGTTTATAGCTTATTTTCAATGGTTTTTGGGAATTGAAATATCAGATTCAAAGCATAGACCGCAATGACAACCACAATAGATAAGCATTTACCAGACCATGTTTTCCAACCATGTTTTCCAATTGACGGTGAAAGAAAACCATTTTTCTATTACTTTAGATTCTTCATGATAGATAACTAAGTAGTATCAAATCCACGTGTTAATCTACGAGTGATTAATAGTGTTAACTTTAAATTTAATTTAAAAGTTACAGTTACAATAATTTTTAAGCAATTAATTAATAAATATAAATTAAATATATACTATATTAAAATAATATTATGATACTACAAAACATGTACTAAATCACTACGAACCAATTTTTATTTATGACTTAAGTAAAGAGAAGTTTAGTTTACGTAGTGCACATGATAGAATTTTATTTCATACAATTAAAATATATAATAACTAACTTTCTTTTAATATACATTATGTTATAATCAAAATTCATAATAAATTAACATTTTGAACATCTAAAATACAATTTAAATTTATTATAAATAGTTTCTATTAGGATGCAATTTTTTTAATTATTGGCGATTCTTTTTAAATGTTAGAATTTATATTAAAATTAAAAAATATTTAAAATAATAGATTAAAAAATTAGAGATTCAATTTTATAAACATGCTATTGTGAAAATAAGTCAGTAAAAAAAAATTATCATAAAACAAAAGAAATATGATTGAAAATACTTACTTTAATTTATATTATTGTTTATTACTTTCGGTGTAGACGAAATAGAAGAATAGTTTCTCTGCTAACAGTAGACATATTTGAATTGAATTTGTCGAAGATAAGAATCTGAACCAAACCACGATATAATAAATAAAACTAATTTTTAAATTTGAATATATTTTATATATTTCACATCCTAAATATATTTTAACATTATTAAAATATTTGTCGAAGATGAATAATAAATATTTATGCATACTTATTAAAAATAATATTTTTTATTTTTTAAAAAGATTCATAATATAAATATATAAATTTATGAAAATGTTTTAGAAAAATCAAACTACCTACAGTTATTCTTTTTAAAATATAAATTGAAGTAATACACATTTTTTATATCAATTAATAAAATACAAGTAAGAATATGTATATTAATTAAGAGGAACCATATATAATTTCCATTTCTACTCTATTTATTTATACACAAGTGATACAAAAATCTATTTGATTTTTTTTATATTTTAGTTACAACTACTTTTCTTAATATACTACAAAAAATAATTGGCATTTAACAGAAATTATTTATCAGATTTATCTTCAGAAATTGATGAGAGATTATTTTTAATTTTTCACTAAGTTCCAAATATTTATTTCAAAGTATTATAAAAATATTCTATGTGAATTAAATATGTTTTTTACTTTAATTTTTAGTGAAAATTGAAATTAATTTATTTTTAAAATTTTGAATTAATTTAGTATATCATCTTTATAAATGTGTGGATTTAATTCTTTTAACAAATTTTTTTATTAAGTTTATTTGACGTTTCAAATACATTTTTCAGTTAATATTGAAACAAAAATGTGTTAAACGGTGTAAACAACTCAAATGCTATAATGAAACGTGTTTGAAACGTCAAATAAAATTAACAAAATTTGGTTAAAAGGACTAAATTCACGCATTTATGAAAATAGTGAACTAAATTAGTTTAAAGTTTCAAATAGAGACTAATTCTAATTTTCACTTAAAATTAAGGAAAAAAAAACATAGTTAATCCTATTTTTTAATCTTCATTGCACCATAATACTTCAGTTGCATAGATAATTAATTTCTTGAATTTCAATGTTGCAGTATGTATATATAATTTAGTTAATATTTTCAGTAGAAAAATAATAGACAACAAACTATTGTTTTCATCTTTTTAAAAACTTTCTTTTAAAGTGTCATCTTTTTAAGATTTTGACCCAATCTTTCATCTCTTAATCTAAACTCATCACAGGATTTTTAGTGTGGAGGGCAACACAACCAACCAATCATATTTGTGAAAAGTAAGTCCATTTTTTGTTCTTTTCTTTAGTTAGTTTATGTTCTGTCGCATGTGACCCAGGGAAGTTTGCATGTGATATTAGGTAATTTTGTTGTGAATCTCTACTCATTTATGGTAAGGGTGTGTTCAAATTTTTAATCTGAGCTTTCTTTGTGTATTAGAGCCATTTGTGAGGGTTGAGCTATCTCGAGTCCTAATGATATGAATTCAACTTTTGATGTAAGGGAAGATGTGTGATTTTGAATGAGAGTAAATTGAGTCTAACTGATTATGATGAAGAATGAATTAATCGGTACTAAAATTGATTGTGAGATGATTTGGAATTTTTGATAGAAATATATTGTTTTAAAGTTGTTCTATGTTGTCTACTCTAATTTTAAAATATAGTAGATGTGACTAATATATCATTTAGACCAAGTGGTACTATCTGATGTATTTTTTTATCTAAAAAGTAGAAGTTATAACATAAGAAGTAACTAAACTGGCCTAGATAGTACTTAAGTAGTATGATACACCAAAATTTCACAGTTGTAAATTATGCAAACTCGTTGGGCGAGTGATTTGACAATTGGGTGAAAATATGTTTCATGAAAGTCAAAGACCCGTTGTTGTGTGAGAAAAGACCCGTTGGACAGGTTTTTGAAAAATGCTCTCAGTGGTCTTATTCACCGAGCAAGCGAGACACTCGCTTAACAAAAGGTTTTCATAAAAATACAGTAAATCCAAGTTAATCATGGTTATTGGGTGAGCTTGAGATTCACTGAGCAAATTTTAAGAATTTTCTTCCAACACTCGCTCATAGGGCAAGCCACGACATTGTTGAGCGAAAAGGGTTATTTAAAAATAAAATGCTCCAGTGGTTTGATTCTTCTAGGCAAGAGTATGAGGCACCAAACAAGAGTAACCAATTCATAACTTCAATTTGTTTGTTTTTAACTTCATATTTTAAATAATGGTTGAGATGAATTAAGTGATGAATGATATGTTTTTTAGGATGATTGAGGGTGTAGTGGCTTCTAGGGAGAAAGTGATATAATGAATTCCAATTTAGGGTGTATTGAATTGTGATTTGATGAGATTATCATAATTCTCCTAGTATCCAACACATATAGAAAAAAAATGGAGGTTCTATGATCTAGTGCTTCGATATGAAACATATCAAACCATGCATATAAGAAAGAGTTAAATATGTTTTTAGTCCCTAAACTTTGATGTAAACTGGCATTCGTCTATGTCCGAAACTTTGATACATTTTGATCTCCAGACTTTAACAATGAGTGAATATAGTCACCAAACAAAAAGGTATGTTGATGAAGGGATGGGTGTCACAACCTTTGATCTTGAGCCGCCTTGTTGTGGGAGAGTTTTTTTACGAACTGTGGGTGGAACACGGTGGCAAAGTTCGTCGGTGTTAGGGTTCTGATGGTGACGATGTTGAGGTTTAGTGATCAGTACTACAATGAGAAACTTATAACAGAGATGCACGAGTTTGGGGTGGAGATGGGTGCAACAAAGTGGAGCATTTTGTCGTACAAAGGAAAGAAGAAAACATTAACTTAGGAGAGAATAAAGGAAATGAAGGTGGAAAGATTAGGAAGAAGGCGAAGGAAATACAGGACAAAGCTTAGAAAATTGTGTAAGAAAGAAAAGTTAGGATTCAGGGATTGAGTTAGAAAGAACGGTGAGATTGAGTTGTGAAAAAAGAATAATAAAAACCACTTTTTATACCGGACATAACTAGAATTGATATAAAAAGTTTTGAATTTATTACAAAATTATTACAAAGTCACTTTCTATCCTTGTTATTAGTATAACTCATATAAAAGATCTCATATTACTTACAAAATTGTCAACGCCTCACTTTTTATACTAATATATTTGAATTGGTATAATAGGTTAGCCATAAAAACCCTATTTTGCACTACTGAGTACTTTATTCTCTCTGAAAATTCTCCCTGTTTTAGCGATAAATAGTAAATAGAGATGGTATATTGTAATAATTAAGAAATTGAACAATAAGTTAACGGTATTACATCAAATATAAAAGAGAAAATTGATTGAAATTTAAAGTGTGGATTGAAATGTAACTATTTTATTTTCTAAAAGAGATTCATACCTTTATTTATGATGAATTTTTTCGATAATATCTCCAAAATTATTTCCAACAGTCGAGGATAAAATTAAAAAAACAACCTATATTTGAAATATATGTTAAATTTGATTATTAGAGGCGGATGTCCCACCGCGTTTGTTTTAATTCGTAATTTTTAAAGATAAGTAAATTTAATTTCTTTTTCTAAATTAAAAATTGAGTATTTAAAGTATTTAAGCGGTGGATTTAGTCATGACATGTTTTTTTTGGTTTTTTTTTTAATGTAATAAAAAAAGTTAAATATATATTAATTGGTAGTTTTTACAATGCTTAATTACTCTCTAAAACTTCAAAATGGTATCCAGTTTTAAGTTTGTCTCAATATAGTATCCAAATTCGTAATGTGCATCAATGTAGTACTCTCCGTTAAGTTTTCACAAACGCCGTTAAGTACCTTGTCACGCGTCACCTTTGGCTTTTTTAATTTTTTTTAATTTTTTTAATTTTTTTAATTTTTTTTTTAATTTTTTAACTTTTTTTGATTTTTTTTTAAAATTTGCCACGTGCCAAATCCTTGATGTGACACGTGACATTGTTAGTGATATGTGGCAAGGTATCGCCACGTGGTAAAGTATTTGCCAAGTGTCATTGTCTTGATTTCAATTTAGTCCCCATATACGTCTATTTGTTTCAATTTAGTATCCATATATGATTTTGTGTTTCAATTTAGTACCCGCTCTTTCAATTTTGTCCGAATACTTTTTTATAAAATAGAGAAATATTGTGTCTCCCTTAAGACCAAATTTATTATTTATATAAATGTTATATTTATATTTGTTATTAAAAATGACTTATAAAATTAAGTATTGAAATTTATATTAAAGTTAAAAGTAAAAGTCATGAATAACAAATTTACCAAAACTTTGTTATTCATGAGTATAACAAATATCAATGTAACAAAACATAAATATGTTATTCATGACTTTTGCCATTAACTTTAATATAAATTTCAATACTTAATTTTATAAGTCATTTTTAGTAACAAATATCAATATAACATTTATATAAATAATAAATTTTGTCTTAAAAGAGATACAATATTTCTCTATTTTTTAAAAAAATATATATTTAAACAAAATTCAAACAAATAGAACAGAGACTAAACTGAAACCAATTAACATATATGGGTACTAAATTGAAACAAATAGACACATGTGATGACTAAATTGAAATCAAGACAATGACACTTGGCAGGTATCTTGCCACGTGGCGGTACCTTGCCACGTGTCACACATGTCACATCAAAGATTTGACATGTGGCAATTTTTTTTAAATTCAAACAAAAATTAAAAAATTTTAGAAAAAATTAAAAAAACCAGAGGCTGACACGTGGCAAAGTACTTAACAGCTTTTGCGAAAACTTAACAGAGGTACTACATTGATGCATATTACGAATTTGGGTACTAAATTGAGACAAACTTAAAAGTGGGTACTATTTTAAAATTTTGGAACCAAACTAAGTATGATCTGAGTAATTAAGCCTTTTTATAACGAAGAAAGTTAAACTCAATCTTTTCCTTTCAATTTTTATTTGTAGGCTAACCTTATAACTGCGTATTTTCATTTGTCTTAAAATAAACAAATAACTTTATTATCGTGTAAATCAGAATATTTCACGTAAAATTAAAACTAATATTTGAACGGTGAATGTCTTAACTTGAATGACCGAATAAAATCCTATTTTAAATAATTGAATATTAACTATCTATACTTGAAAAAAAAGAGGCTAACTTGTATATTTAAAACTGGTAAAATAAAATTGTACTTTACCCTCATAAACGAAAATATAAAATATAAGTTTATTTAGGGATGTCAAAGCGGGTCAAGTCTGCCAATCCGTCATGAAAAGAGCGGATCAAGTTGGAATTTTCAACCCGTCAACCCAGTATGGTCCGACTCTTAAAGAAAATATAATAAAGTGAACATGAGAGAGAGATATTGAACGAATGCACAGTATATTATTGAGTGGAATGCACCGGGCTATTAAATAGCTCGTACACAACTAAGAAAAACAGAAAAGCCTACATTTAAGGGGTACACTTGTAACTGAATAAAAAACTATCCCTTATAAAGTGGGATTTTATTGGACCACTTCCTGACAATTCCTCCCTCAAACTAAATTCTTTTAATACAAAGAAGAAATTAGATTAAGTTGTCCTTTGTCCAAGCATTGAACGAAGCTTCAAAAAAACATCTAGCTTGAGAGGTTTTGTCATCACATTAGCAATTTGTTCCGAAGTGTTACAGTGAATCAATTCTATCACTCCTGCCTATACAAGCTCTCGAAGAAAATGAAAACAAACATCTATATGTTTGCTACGTTCGTGCATCACTAGATTTTTTTGATAGTTTGATGGCAGAACTACTATCGCACTAAATAACTATGGGCTTTTGCTCAGTTTGATCAAGTGTCATAAGCAACCTCTTTAATCAAATAGCTTGACAAGAACATGATGCTGCTGCAGTGAACTCTGATTTTGTGGTTGACAAGCTCACAATTGGTTGTTTCTTAGAGCACCATGATACAACTCCAGATCCAAAAAGAAAGACATTTCCAGTTGTACTTTTTCTATCACCCACATCACCAGCATAATCACTATCGGTATATGCTATAAGTTTATCACTTCCTCCTTTCTTATAGAAAATTCCAAACTCAATAGTTCCTTGTATGTACCTTAGTACCCTTTTTGCTAGTTGTAAATGAAGTTGAGTGGGATTCTCCATATACCTGCTCAAAAGACCTACAACAAACACCAAATTTGGACGATTCGAAGTAAGATACATAAGACAACCCACCATTTGCATGAAAAAGGTTTTATCCACCTTTTTTCCTTCTTCATCTTTACAAATCTTAAAACCGGGAACAATTGGAGTTTGAACCGAGTTGCTCTGATTCATCCCAAAACGTTGCAACATCTCCTCATCATATTTCTTTTTACATATAAAAATGCCACCTGGTTTCTGCAAAATTTCAAGACCCAAAAAATAATTCATTTTACCAAGATCAGTCATGTCAAACTCAAGCATCATTGAGTTCTTAAACTCAGTAAACATCAACTCATCATTTCCTATAAAAAGAAGATCAGCACATATAAGCTTACAATGAGCATGTTGCCCCTTTTGTTTTCTTTAACAAAAAGAGTATGCTCGTATTCACATTTTTTGAAACCTTCCTTGGTAAAATATGCTTCAACGCGGTTGTACCAAGCCCGCGGAGCTTGTTTAAGCCCATAAAGTCCTTTCTTTAATTTGTATACTTTCTCCTCATTCCCTTTCTCCACATAACCACAAGGTTGCTCAACAAAGACATCTTCGACTAATTCTCCATGTAAAAAGGCAGATTTTACATCTAATTGATGTATAGCCCACCCCTTTTGTGCTGCGAACGCGATTACCAACCCCATAGTCTCCATACGAGCTACTAGAGCAAAAATTATGTGTAATCCACACCATACCTCTGAGCATATCCTTTCACAACTAGCCTTGCTTTAAATTTGTCAACTTTTCCCTTTTCATTTAGTTTAGTCTTGTTAACCCACTTTACTCCAACTACTTTAGCTCCCTTTGGCCGATCAATTAATTCCCAACTGCCATTTTTCTTAGTTGCCTCAATCTCTACATCCATGGCATTTTTCCATTTGCATGAAAAAGGTTTTATCCACCTTTTTTCCTTCTTCATCTTTACAAATCTTAAAACCGGGAACAATTGGAGTTTGAACTGAGTTGCTCTGATTCATCCCAAAACGTTGCAACATCTCCTCAGCATATTTCTTTTTACAGATAAAAATGCCAACTGGTTTCTGCAAAATTTCAAGACCCAAAAAATACTTCATTTTACCAAGATCGGTCATGTCAAACTCAAGCATCATTGAGTTCTTAAACTCAGTAAACATCAACTCATCATTTCCTATAAAAAGAAGATCAGCACATATAAGCTTACAATGAGCATGTTGCCCCTTTTGTTTTCTTTAACAAAAAGAGTATGCTCGTATTCACATTTTTTGAAACCTTCCTTGGTAAAATATGCTTCAACGCGGTTGTACCAAGCCCGCGGAGCTTGTTTAAGCCCATAAAGTCCTTTCTTTAATTTGTATACTTTCTCCTCATTCCCTTTCTCCACATAACCACAAGGTTGCTCAACAAAGACATCTTCGACTAATTCTCCATGTAAAAAGGCAGATTTTACATCTAATTGATGTATAGCCCACCCCTTTTGTGCTGCGAACGCGATTACCAACCCCATAGTCTCCATACGAGCTACTAGAGCAAAAATTATGTGTAATCCACACCATACCTCTGAGCATATCCTTTCACAACTAGCCTTGCTTTAAATTTGTCAACTTTTCCCTTTTCATTTAGTTTAGTCTTGTTAACCCACTTTACTCCAACTACTTTAGCTCCCTTTGGCCGATCAATTAATTCCCAACTGCCATTTTTCTTAGTTGCCTCAATCTCTGCATCCATGGCATTTTTCCATTTGTCAATCTTCATAGCTTCTTCAAAATTGAGTGGATCAGCACCAACACTATATGAGGCAAAAAATGTTGAGTAAAATACAACCTCTTCATCAGACAACCCTTCACCGGACACGTTGTCTCTTAGCCAAGCTGATTGCTTTCTAATCCTCCCTTCCACAAGGTCATCAAAAGTTTCTTGACTAGTGTAAGAGACTCCTTCAGTTGTGCATCAATAACATCTTCCTCTATAGGAGATTCTTCCGAGACCACATCTTCACCATCTTCCCATTCTAACTCGTATATAACACTTTACTCTTGTTGGTTGTCCCAGTCCCATTTTTTATTTTCTTCAAAAACCACATCTTTGCTTATTATAATCCTTTGTGAGATAGGATCATAAAGCTTGTATGCCTTTGATTCTTCGTTAATTCCGAGTAAAACACACATCAAACTTTTCTCATCTAGTTTAGATCACAAATTATCAAGTACGTTAGCATAATAAACACAACCGAAAACTCTGAAATGTTGGACTGATGGCTTCATTCCACTCCAAGCCTCTTCGGTTGTTTTGTCATTCACCACTAGCGTTGGACTGCGGTTTAACACGTGCACAGCCCAATTTACTACTTCTGGCCAAAATGTTTTAGGTACTTTCTTTTCAGATAGCATGTTGCGAACTAAATTCATGATTGTTCGATTCTTCCGCTCTACAACACCATTTTGTTGTGGTGAATATGCAGCCGTCTATTGTCTTTGCACTCCATGCGCATGACATAAATTGTTGAATTCTCAATATGTAAACTCTCCATCACGATCTGTGTGCAATCCTTTGAGAGACATATCTATGGCTTTCTCAACATGCAACTTGAAGCTTTTGAAGACAATAAAAGGCTCTGATTTTTCTGCCAAAAAATAAACCCAAGTTTTTCGACTAAAATCATCAATAAACGTAAGCAAATACCTTTTCTTACTATTTGAGGCTGGCTTAATTGGTCTGTAAATGTCAGCATGAACAAGCTTAAGAATATGTGAAGCTCTCCAAGAACTTCTCATGGGAAAAGAATCTCGGTGTTGTTTCCCTACCAAACAATCTTTGCACAACTTAGAGGGCGACTTAAGTAATGGTAAACCTTCCACCATTCCTTTTTGTTGCAGGGTTTGTAAGCCTTTAAACTTAAGTATCCAAACCTGTGATGCCACAGTTGCGCTACATCTTCTATAACGGTGTTAAAAAAAGTGGGGGCTATAGGCAAAGAGATGGCATGCAAGATAAACATCCGATTTGATGACATTTTAGATTTCATAATCAAACCTTTTTCTGGATGATATATTTTGCATTGTCCTTGCTGAAATAAAATGCTTAACCCCTTCTCTTGCAATTGACCCAGATTCAGCAAATTATTCTTCAAATATGGAACATAAAAACTCCCGAGATAATGCTAATAACTCCGTTTACATCAAGTCTAATGTTGCCTTTCTCATTAATCACCACGCTCGAATTATTTCCCAACTTCACTGAATCTGAGAAGCTCTCATCAAGGTCAGAAAAAAATTCCTTTTTTTTGCACATATGGTTACTGCATCCAGAGTCAAGAAACCATACGTCTGTCTTTTGTAGCTCCTTTTCTTTAATATAAGCCATTAACAATATGTGTTCTTCATTTTATGCCTGAGTTTCTGGAAAATGTGCCACTCCTTTCTTACATTCCCACTAAAAGTGCCCGAGCTTGTGACAATTATAGCATTCTACTGTTGCTTTGTCAAAACTTTGCCTGCTGCAGCCATGACCTCTTCCTCCAAAATTCCCACGCCCTCTTCCTCGTCCAGTAGAACCCGCATATTGGCTTCCATGAGTCACCTTCAGAGCATGTTGTTCATGTACAATATTACTCATGTGTTGTTCATGCACAAGTAAGTTACTTTGCAGCTCATCGATCGATAACATACTCGTATCCTTGGATTCTTCAATTGAACACACAACATAATTGAACTTTGGTGTCATTGACCTTAAAATCTTTTCTACCACAACAACTTCTTTCAAATCTTCACCAATGGCTTTCATTTTATTACTGATGACAAGAATACGAGCAAAGTAATCATTCACAGATTCTTCTTCCTTCATGTGAGTAGTTTCGAACTGCTTTCACAAAGCTTGGAGATGAGCATATTTTACTCGGGTTGTTCCTTCAATTTTTGCTTCATGGAGTCCCAAATACTCTTTGATGTATCTTTGTTATTATAGTTTCTAATATTGAACGATCTAAAGCCTGAAATAAATAGTTCTTAGCTTTAAGATCTTTCAATTTCTACTCATCATAAGTTTTCCTTTGTGTCTCAATCAGCGTGACACCTTCTACTGCTGCAGAAACTCCATTTTTGACCACAACCCAATACTCCTTGGATCAGAGGAAATTTTCCATAAGCATCGCCCAATGACTGTAGTAACCATCAAATCTTGGCACTACTAGTTGAACAAAAGCACCACCCTCCATAACCATTGTCGTTGCTTAGATCAAAGAAGACTTTTGCTTGTCTACAGAGCCCCTTACGAGGCTCTGATACCAGATGTTAAAGGAAATATAATAAAGTGAACGTGAGAGAGAGATATTGAACGAATGCACAGTATATTATTGAGTGGAAGGCACCAGGCTATTAAATAGCTCATACACAACTAATATAAACAGAAAAAGCCTACATTTAAGGGGCACACTTGTAATTGAATTTTATTGGACCACTTCCTGACACCGGCTTGCCTAACCCGCCCAACTGATGGGCCAAAGACGAGTCAATATGTCCTTGTTTGCTATTTTTTTTTTAATTTTTCATGTTTAAAAATTAAAAATAAATAATTTTTTTATATTATATAAACCAATATATATATATATAATTTATAAACAAAAATTTAAAAAAGTTAAAAGAAAATTAAAAAAAAAAGTGGCGGGCAAGCCCACCAGCTTGTCCTGAGGCGGGACGGGTTGAATTGTCCAACCCATTTTTTAGCGACGGGCCAACTCCGACCCGACTCGTTTTTAGCGGACCAAAGATAGGGCAGGTCAAAACAGGCCAGGCTGGACCATTTTGCCACCCTAAGTTTATCTTTACATCCCTTCAATGACTTCCTTATGAACACGTCATTCTCTAATTTATGCGTTGTCTCTTTAATCTTATTCAAATTCCCTTTCAATATTTGACCTACCAATTTTGTGTTGTGTTTCCTTTTTAGACATAAGAATGTGATATTTATTTACAACTCATAAATAAATAATATTTTTCTTCATAAAATAAATAAATAAGTGACCACCAACTTTTTGTTGCATTTCCTTGGTAGGCATAAAGATGTGATATTTCTTTATAAATCATAACTAAATAATCTTTTTTTACATAAAATAAATAAATAAATGACCCACCAATTTTATGTTGTGTTTTCTTTTTAGGCATAAGGATGTGACATTTATTTATAAATCATAAATAAATAATCTTTTTCTTCATAAAATAAATAAATATGTAAGACCCTAACACTTTAAAAAATGACATCATCTAAAAGTGTGACTTGATTATTTTATTATTAAAAGGTTTAAGTATAAATAGAATTGTTATAAATGAGTTTCACGATTTATAAGACACATCATTTCTCTAAAAACCACCTTTATAAAGTTATCTGACTTCTCTTTGAGGGTTCTTCCTTTTTGCTCATTTGATTGAAGATATGAGATCGTAAGAGTGATCCTCGCGATGAGCTCTTCAAATTGCACCAATCAATTTCTCTGTTTGCATAAGTTGACTTTCAATCATTTTTCTTGGTCTTTTCATTTTTATCATTGCATGTGAGTCTTATTTCACTTGCATGTGCCTTTTTTAGTCCTCAATATGAGTATCTGTTGATCAATGATCATAACGTCTCTACTGATCAATGATCGTAACAGTATGTCCTGATCGTTTTGGTGATATTTCTATGTGTAGATAGAGCATTTTGTATGGAGTTAGAAGTGTTATATATGAAGAAGGGAATTGAATAATATTAAGTGTGTATAACATGTTACAAGGGTGTGTTATATATACACAAAGCTAACTTTATAAATCACAAGTAAATGGACCTAAAACATGCGCCTATGCTAATATCATTAAAAAAATCAGCTTCTTTTTAACAAAGCTTAAAAGCATGAATTTAGGTTTTGATAAAGAATTTTGAAAATAGTGGAATTTTACTACTAAAAATTGAGTATTCACTAATGAAGTTAAATAAATTTACTTGGTAGCAAATTAACAATTTTGGACCTTTATGAAATGTACAAATACGAGATATTATCAATTTTTATCTATATGAATCTAAGGACTAAAGTTACTTTCTCTTCAATATTATTTTGCAATCAATACTATTTAAAGGATAACAAATTTCACATCTCAAATGTCAAAGAGATTAGGCTAGTGAAGATCCTGATATAGCAAATATTTAATTCTATATCAACTTATAACTCATACAAATATAATGTAATATAATAAATAAATAATCATATTCCTTGTTTAAGAGGTTAGCATATAAAATGTGATTTTTATATTATATGTATGACAATATTTATTTAAAAATCTTATTATTTTAATATATTAGTTTTTGATCTGTACGTTTTCTGGAGGTCGATTTGTATATCTATCAAAGGTTGAGGTATTTAATCTTAGAATATACAACAAGGTCATGTTATCCAGGTCTTACGCTTAGCATATATGCAAGCTTAAGCCTTGGGGGCTAGTGATCTATATTCTTTTAGAGGATGATCTGTAGATCTATAAGAGGTTGAGGTGTCAATCTTAGGATATAGAACGAGGTCATCTTATCACCAGACCTTACACTTGGCATAAATGAAAGCTTAGGCCTTGGGGGCTAGTGATTTGTACGTCTTCTAGAAGTGGATCTATATATTTATTAGAGGTTGAGGTGTTAATCTTAGGATATACCATTGATCTATATATTTATCAAGAGTTAGGATCAGTTGAGGAGAGTTGTCTCCGTAAACGGCCTAGGTTAATCTTGGTTATAAGAGGATTAACTGCCCCAAATCTCGAATTAATGAGGATGTTAGGTTAAAAGCCCATGTGGCAGGACATGTTCAAGAAATCACCATGTTATCCTATATTTACGCTTACTAGGAAAATGTTGAACAATGCAGGGCGATTTTCCAATAAGAAGTCACATATCCAAATGGGGCAACTTGGATAGACTCACGAGATAGTATTTAAGGAACAACAAGTGGCTAACACAAGGCAGATCGAGATAATTAACTAAATAGGAGAAACAATAAATGTTCTTGATCTAGACTTGCTCCAAATTTCAGGCAGAAATCATTTTTATTCTCAAGTGACAAATGTTATCAAACCTCACCTCCACACATGGGTCATGTCTTAAACATGACTTGTACTGCCCTTGCTCGCCTGATGGTAGGCCGATCTCTATAACATCGTTTAGGCCCTCGGCCCATATCCAATCTTGACCACGGCTAACCCCAACCGGGCGAGTAATATTTGAGCCCAACCTGCCATAGACTACGAATCATATTCGGTTCGAACTACGTCATGACGATATGCAGCCCAACCCACCTTGAGTTCGCCTTTGGCGTAGGAGACATGCCAACAGTCACCACGCACGTAGGACTCGACACCAAGTTAGCCACCAAAACCCAGACCGTGTCAACGAATCTAGAGAAGTTGAGAGTAGAGCATAGGTAGTCCAAGTATAAGAGAGAAAGCATCCTGTCCATTTGGGGGATCGCCAACAAGCTAGCACACATGTATCATAAAAAAAGCACCCAGGGCATCCCACTTTAGTTTTGCTTTGACTTAGTTACTTCAGTTACTTCCTAAATATTGTGCTCACGCGTGGCATGAAGTGATTGTGTGTCTTGTCGACCACATCTAGTTTGTTGGCGAGAACATGACTATATTGTTTGTTGTATTTCATAATTACTAATCGTACTCTCATAATTAAAACAACCTTCAACATTTTATTACATTATTATTGTCAATGTTGTCTATAGTTTCATCATCAACCTGCCACAAAGGAAGAAAGAGAGGGAGAACACAACAGGTAGTTTGAGTATAAGAGAGAAAGGATCCTGACCATTTGGGGGATCATGAACAAGCTAGCAAAAAGGCATCATAAAAAACAATAAAAAAAAAATCAAACAGGGCATCCCACTTTAGTTTTGCTCCAACTTAGTTACTTAAGTTACTTCCTAAATTTTGTAATCACGCGCGGCAAGAAGTGATCGTGTGTCTCGTCGACCACATCCAATTTGCTAGCGAGAACATGACAATTGTTTATTGTATTCTATAATTACTAATTGCACTCTTATAATTAAAAACCCTTCAACATTTTATTACATTATTATTATTATTATTATTATTATTATTATTATTATTATTATTATTATTATTAATGTTGTCTCTAATTTCATCATCAACCTGTCACAAAGGAAGAAAGAAAGGGAGAACACAACAAAAGAAGAAGAAGAGAGTAAATACAGATAAAAAAACTCATTCTAAAAAGCTTTTTTCATAACATATTTCATATGTTTTGGTATTTTTTTTTCTAAACATATTTTATGTAGAGGTGTTTTAAAAACTCATTTCGAAAAACATTATATTTATCCTATAAAGTTTATTCTCGAAATCATATTCTAAGAGACTTATTTCAGAATACATCTTTATTCCAAAAATCTCGTCCTATAAATCTTATTCCGGAAATTTTATTTTGAATATCTTATTCCAAATTTTTTCGAAAACTTCTTCTAGAAAGTTTTCGAAATATAGGAGGGTATAATATCATTTAGAAAATTTGAGGAGGTGTGGAAATTGTGAAGTGCAGGAAGTAAAAGTCCTTAAACATAATCAGGGCCCATGAGTATCGGGCTTTTGCCAAGCCCATTTAATCAGAATCCACCGAAGAACTCCTCGGGTTTCTTCCGTGACTCGGCTCACTGCAAAACCCATAGCTCAACCAAACGAAAAAATGTCGAGAGAGGAAGAAAACGATGCTCTGCGGAAAAATGTTACGGCTTCAGAGAAAGAAAACGAAGCTCCGTCACGGAGGGATTCCAAAAAAGTGCGAGAAAATTCGGAGGTAGACTCGGAAACCGAGAGAAGGCGCAGCAGTTCGAGGAGAAAATCGCGAGGAGGAAGCTCGGATTCCGATGACGGAGACAGACCACACCGGAAGAAGAGGAAATCGCGGCGGCGCTATAGCAGCGAGTCGGATTCCGGCTCCGGTTCAGATTCCAGTTCGGAGGAGTCCGAGTCCGAGCCGGAGCGGTCCGGTTCGGATTCGGAGTATTCGGAATCGGAGAACGAGGAGGAGCGCAAGAGGAGAGAGAAGAGGAGGAGGAGAGAGAAGGAGGAAGAGAGGGAGAGGAAGCGGAGGCGGAGAGAGAAAGAGAAGAAGAGGCGGAAGAGAGAGAAAGAGGAGGAGCGGAGGAAGAAGGAGAAGTTGAAGAAGAAGAAAAAGAAGAAGGAGCGGGAGGAGAGAGGGAAGAAGGGAGCTGTGACGAATTCTTGGGGGAAGTATGGGGTTATTAGAGAAACTGATATGTGGTAAGAGATTAATGCCTTTTTATTATTTGTTAATTGTTGTGTTCGATTGTTGATTAAAATGTGAGGGATGATTGCTTGTCGGGATGCATAGTTCAATTTGATTGAATGATGATGGGATCGAGAATTATAGGTTTTCAAATTGATCGGTGGTGTAGTTTCGTATGAACGTTGGTAAGATTATTATGGGCAATGACTAAGAACTGGATTTGATATTTTCACATGACAAGAAGAACTGTAAGGTGAACAATAAGAAAGACAATAATTTATCTACAAAATTCCAGCGTGCTCCAAAAAAATTTCTCATTTCATTTGTTTACAAGAGAAATTAAAACTCAACTATAATATGTTAAATGATCTTCACAAGACATTTCATTTCATTGCTTGGGCAGTAGGTTATAATATACACACCTGATAATGATTTCTAGTTTTTAGGGATTTTACAATTTTAAAGTTTGGCGGCAAGATGCCAATGACACAACTTATGATATATAGAGATGTTGGCATATGCAAAGGTGACACTTTTTCTCTTATTTTGCATAATGTAGGAGAGCAGCAGCAGAAATTTCTTAACGGGTAATTGTTGAAAGGGTTTAAGCATAACAATATGTACATGATATTTATGACAATTTAGCATGCACTTCTCTGTTTAGACTTTATTAGATAATTAACTGAAACAAATTGTGGAATTGGTAACATGTTTACTGGATATTATGATCACACTTTTATATTTCTTTTGGAAGCGTCAATTTGTTCAAGACTCTCAACTCTAGTGTTTGTGGTATCAAATTACCGAAACTGGTGAGCAGATGATTAAGTAGTAGAGTTATAAAGGCCTTCTTGAAGTAAATAAGCATCCTGCATTTTTAGTGTAGCCTGAATTTACTAAATAGCCAATTACCTGAATGATGACCTTGCCATACCATTTTGTGAGTGATGTTATGAACCTCTGAATATTACAGGACCAAACGACCAGAGTTCACTGCATGGTTGGCCGAAGTAAAACAGGTGATTATTGGTTTAGTTTCTATATGGCATCTAAACATGTTTGATGTTTGTTCTTCCATGGTGGTCCTCTGTTCTTTCTTGCAATATCATCTATATATTCTTCACCCAAATTAAGTTTGTGGTCGTCTATATTTCATTGAGAAACCAGATCTTCATAATAAGTAGATGATTGCCTTAAAGCCTGTTGGACTTGATCAATTTGACCAAAAAACTCCTTCCTCTAAATGCAAATGTAGATTTTTTTCCGTTCATGTATTGGAGTCCTAATTTATTTCATGTCATGGTTATATTAATATATATTCTGTATTGTAATTGTTGTGGTATTTTAACAGGTGAACCTGGAGAATATGTCCAATTGGGAAGAAAAACAGATGTTCAAAGAGTAAGCAAAGCAACTATCGAGTCAAGATTTAAATCCTGAACTGTCAAGCTATTTTTTGAATTGTGAATCATAGTTTTGTATCAAATTGTAAGATTCAGGTATAATGAATAATTATGTCAAATATATCATATGGATGATATATGGTTTTCAACGAAAAATATTCAATAAACAGATAAAACAATTTAAAAGAAGTCATACAAAACAAAAGCAATTAGTTATATATAAGTCTGTAACGTCTTCATTTTAGATGAAAGAAAACAAAGCAATCAAATAACTAGAGAGAGTACATGCATTGTGTGAATTGTATAGGTGATATGAAGTTCGACATTCATGTATCGTGGATTCAAAGTCATTTGAGATTCATGTTGGAATATAAATCAGTAGGTGACGATAATGTATTATTGAATTGTAAGATTCAAATCTTGGATCTTAAGATTCTGATAAAAATTACATAAGTGCAAATAAATCCTAGTATGTTCTTAGTGATTTCTTTAACTACATGGCACTTATTGACCAACCAATTATTAACATGTTAATGGTTACATTTAATACCGTGTTAATTTTCTTTTCTTGGTACATGTGTTTATTTTAATGTAATCTAATTCCTGATATGCAGATTCATGGAGGATCACAACACAGCTACTTTTCCTTCCAAGAAGTAAGATCTTGCAGAGTGTCAGTTGAGCTTATTTAAGTCTGTGTATTCCTTTGAGCCCTTATTTTTGTAAATAAGAACTAATATATGCCCACATACCTGTTATTTGGTATCTGGCAATATTTTTGTCTTCTGATTTATCTATGCTGTGCTCATCAATGCTAACTCCTCATTTTTGCAATGATGACACGGGTCTGATATCTTGAATGAACATTTTTTTTTGTATCTGTACGGTTTAACAGATGGCTTAATGTGGCAGGTACTACAATCTTGATGCTTACTACAGGCGACAAATGGAAAAAGAGATGAAAAAGGGTTTTAAGAAGGTTCACGCTACAGAGCGCACTGTTTTCAACGATGAAGAACAGCGCAGGTATACTTTTTGTAAATGCTGCTTTTTTATATTTAATCTTAAATTTTCTTATTTGATTTATTTTCTTTAAGAAGAAACATTGTTGACTGTCCTCTAGTGTCTGTTTTTTGATATTTAGATTTTCAACAAGTACTTTTCACTCTTGGTCAGCAGTTTTTCATTTTGCAAAATCATGTCATAGTAGACCACCTGAAGCTTTCTTGAAATTGTGTCAGAATATGATCTCTAATTTATTATCCATGACAGTTACTTCCATTTGTAATCTCCTTTTTGGTGCTATTTATATGTTGCTATGACACACGAAACCATCATTTTCTATGTTAACCTAAATTGCTGCACCCTGCTAAAATAATTTTTTATTCCATTTCAGGCAAGAACTGTTGCAAGCCCGTGAAAAGCACAAGGAAGAGCAAGTGATGGCGTTGAAGCACTCCATGCAAACTGGAATGGTGGGGTTTCATACTGGATTGCTTTTATGACAATTTGATATCTAGTCATTTTTTTCAATGGCAAGGTTCTTTTGTAATGCTGGCATGCAATAATTTACAGGCGCAGGCAATGAAAGAACAAGCTCAACTTAGGGAGGAGATGGCTTACCAGTACAAGCTCGGAAACTTCGAGGTCAGAATTACATGATAATTTCCTATTTTGAGATATGATTTTAGCTTTTAAGACTCAGCTAAAACTAGCTTCTGTTTTATCACTATAGGCTGCTGCTGCTATCCAAAGAAGATTGGATCCTGATGCTGCCATATAGCTGGACATTACTTGCTATAAACGAAGAATTGGGTTTATAGGGCAGAAATAATGCTGTCGCCATGACCGGGTAATGATGATCCTGTCGCCACAAGGATTGATTTTGTGCCAACTACATGTATCTTTTGACCTGGTGTTAGCATGCCATGGATGGTTATGTTCCGATGGATGAGTAAATTTTCACTATTACTGCCTCTTCTATACTATTGCTAATTGAAGACTAATGCTTTTTCAACCAGTGACCATTTCAAACCTCTAAGTGTTCAAGCTGCGTGCATGGCTTCAAAATTGTCCACCACTCATGATCATTCGGACATACAGAAATTGACTATTGCTATAGATAGAGTTGGAAGTGAAATATCTATTTGACAGTTCATCTTTTCAAATGATCTTTTGTCTGACATTATTTCTTACCACATGTTTGAGTGAAAACGGAGAGAAGGAAAATCTGGATATGAAGAGATTAAGGACTAAAGTTGCAACCTGAGACATGCAGTTGTATTCTGTACCCACTGATAGTCATGGCTTACTGCTTCCATGGAAGATAATTGTCATCATTCAGTTTGAAAATGAAAAGCTAAGATGCTTTTTGGTTGAGAAAATATTATATATTTTTGTTTCATGTTGAAGTTTCTGGAATTTTTTTTTTCAATTTAAAAATATTTTTACGTTTACTTCCTATTTACTTAAATTAAACTGGATTTCCAAGGTCCGTTTGGATTAGTTGAGAATTATTTGCATGTAATTTCTAAATAAAATGTATTTGGCAATAATGGAGTGTGAATGATTTTTAATTTAATTACAAAAATATTTTATAATTATCAATAGTCATCTTATCAACTTCTCTTACTGTTAGTATCATTATATTAATGTCAACTCCTAGAAGTATTATCGCCACTGGTGATATTACTATTACTTTCCATCCGTAATACGTTCGTACTTGCAATCTACTGTTTTGCTGTTACATACATGAGATTCCGCAGTTTTTTATTATGAACGGATAAAATACGTAAAAAATATTTAAAAAATGGAAAATATTTTCCCCTTACTTGAGAGAAACCAGATGTCTGATCTAGGTCATTTTACTAAAACCGAAGAAAATAGCTCAACTTTTGCATGCTGTTCCAGAGTTTGACGTTGCATTCCATTCATATTCACTTGGAAAATAACCCAGATATAATGTATGTACTTCATAAGTTAATACTGAATCATTCAGATTGCAATCTCAAATGTGTAGAAACCATTAATAGACAGAAATGTTAAAATATTGATCAATTTTGGGAATGAATTGCAACAAATGGCTAACTTTTGTTAAAAATGCTAGAATAGGAATTGCGTACATCAAATTAAATTTCAATAAATGTGCTAATAGAAACCGCGATCTGTTGACAGCAACGGATATAATTTTGACAGAATTACACTTGCCTCTGAATTGAAAGGGTAGGGAATAATAATTGTCGCATTCATCAAAACCTTATCATCAGGTTTGTATGTAAAAATCTTCTCTCGACACGTCTCTTCTAGTTTCAAAGATTTTAATGTTTCTTCGCAAGTTTCTCAGATTTCTTTCTTTTAATTTTAATATATCTTTATATTATTAATAAATTCTATGTCGTTAAAAATAAATTTTAAATATTTTAATTTATTTAAAAAAAATTTAAAGTAATATTATAACTCACTTCAAAACAAACATTAAAAATTAATTTCAGATTTAGGATATACATTCCAATCAATCCCACATTCCTCTTTCTGAACTTAAATTTAAAGTAATATTATAATTAATTTAAAAACAAACATTAAAAATTGATTTCAGATTTAGGGTGTACATTCCAATCAAAACTCACAAACCTCGCGTGTTTCTATATCTCAACTTCTCCAACATCGTTTTTTAATTCAAACTCTTGAATCTTACTCTGTCAACGTCTCCCTTCATCCTCCAAAGTCTACGAGGTGTGATTTTGTCTCTGTTGAGTCATCTTGCAACCATTGACACCTTCAGGTTTGTGTGTAAAAATCTTCTCTCAACACGTCTCTTTTAGTTTCGAAGATTCTAACGTTTATTCGCAAGTTTCTCTCAGATTTCTTCCTTTTAATTTTAGTATTATCTCTTTATTACTAATAAATTCTACGTCGTTAAAAATTAATTATAAATTAATATTTTATTTTATTTAAAAATAAATTTAAAGTAAGATTATAATTGATTTAAAAACAAACATTAAAAATTACTTTCAGATTTAGAATATACATCTCAATCAAACCTGCATGTTTATGTTTCTGAACTTAAATTTAAAGTAATACTATAATTGATTTAAAAACAAACATTAAGAATTGATTTCAGATTTAGGATATACATCCCGATAAAACCTCGCAAACCTTGCGTTTTTCTATTTCTCAACTTCTCCAATATCCTTTTTTACTTCAAACTCTTGAATCTTACTATGTCAACATTTTCCTTCTTCCTCAAAAGTCTACGAGGTGTGATTTTGTCTCCGTTGAGTCATCTTGAAATCATTGACATCTTCAGGTTTGCGTGTAAAAATCTTCTCTCGACACGTCTCTCTTAGTTTTGAAGATTCTAATGTTTCTTCGTAAGTTTCTCTCAGATTTCTTCCTTTTAATTTTAATATATCTCTTTATTACTAATAAATTTTACGTCGTTAAAATTAAATTTTAAATTAATATTTTAATTTATTTAAAAATAAATTTAAAGTAATATTATAATTCACTTACAAACAAACATTAAAAATTAATTTCAGATTTAGGATATACATTCCGATCAATCCCGCATGTTTATGTTTCTAAACTTAAATTTAAAGTAATATTATAATTGATTTAAAAACAAACATTAAAAATTGATTTCAGATTTAGGGTGTACATCCCAATCAAAACTCACAAACCTCGCGTGTTTCTATATCTCAATTTCTCCAACATCTTTTTTTACTTCAAACTCTTGAATCTTACTCTGTCAACGTCTCCCTTCATCCTCCAAAGTCTACGAGGTGTGATTTTGTCTCTGTTGAGTCATCTTGCAACCATTGACATCTTCAGGTTTGTGTGTAAAAATCTTCTCTCAACACGTGTCTTTTAATTTTGAAGATTCTAATGCTTCTTCGCAAGTTTCTCTCAGATTTCTTCCTTTTAGATTTAATACATCTCTTTATTACTAATAAATTCTACGTCGTTAAAAATAAATTTTAAATTAATATTTTATTTTATTTAAAAATAAATTTAAAGTAATATTATATTTGACTTAAAAACAAACATTAAAAATTACTTTCAGATTTAGGATATACATCCCAATCAAACCCTCATGTTTATGTTTCTAAACATAAATTTAAACTAATATTATAATTGATTTAAAAACAAACATTAAAAATTGGTTTCATATTTAGGGTTTACATCCCAATTAAACCTCGCAAACCTCACGTCTTTCTATTTCTCAACTTCTCCAACATTCTTTTTTACTTCAAACCCTTGAATCTTACTATGTCAACATTTCCCTTCTTCCTCCAAAGTCTATGAGGTGTGATTTTGTCTTCGTTGAGTTATCTTGGAGCCATTGACATCTTCAGGTTTGTGTCTAAAAATATTCTCTCGACACTTCTCTTTTAATTTCTAAGATTCTAATGCTTTTTTGCAAGTTTCTCTCAGATTTCTTCCTTTTAACTTCAATATATCTCTTTGATACTAATATATTCTCCGTCGTTAAAAATCAATTTTAAATTAATATTTTAATTATTTAAAATTAAATTTAAAGTAATATTATAATTGATTTAAAAACAAACATTAAAAATTACTTTCATATTTAGGATATACATCCTACTCAAACCTGCATGTTTCTATTTCTGAACTTAAATTTAAAGTAATATTATAATTGATTTAAAAACAAAAATTAAAAATTGATTTCAGATATAAGATATACATCCCAATCAAACCTCGCAAACCTTGTGTGTTTCTATTTCTCAACTTCTCCAACATTCTTTTTTACTTCAAACTCTTGAATCTTACAATGTCAACATTTTCCTTTTTTCTCAAAAGTCTACGAGGTGTGATTTTGCCTTCGTTGAGTAATCTTGAGGTCATTGACATCTTCAGGTTTCTGTGTAAAAATCTTTTCTCGACACGTGTCTTTTAGTTTTGAAGATTCTAATGCTTCTTGGCAAGTTTCTCTCATATTCCTTTCTCTTAATTTAATATATCTCTTTTTTACAAATAAATTCTATGTCATTAAAAATCAATTTTCAATTAATATTTTAATTTATTTAAAAATAAATTTCTAGTAATATTATAATTGACTTTAAAACAAACATTAAATATTAATTTCAGGATATACATCCCAATCAAACTAGCATGTTTCTGAAACTCGCAAAACTTGAGTGTTTCTATTTCTCAACTTCTCCAACATCTTTTTTTACTTCAAATTCTTCAATCTTACTCTGTCAACGTCTCCCTTCTTCCTCCAAAGTCTACCAGGTGTGATTTTGTCTCCGTTGAGTCATCTTGCAGCTATTGACATCTTCAGGTTTGTGTCTAAAAATCTTCTCTCGACGCGTCTCTTTTAGTTTCAAAGATTCTAATGCTTCTTCGCAAGTTTCTCTCAGATTTCTTCCTTTTAGATTTAATATATCTCTTTATTACTAATAAATTCTACGTCGTTAAAAATAAATTTTAAATTAATATTTTATTTTATTTAAAAATAAATTTAAAGTAATATTATATTTGACTTAAAAACAAACATTAAAAATTACTTTCAGATTTACGATATACATCCCAATCAAACCAGCATGTTTCTGTTTCTGAACTTAAATTTAAACTAATATTATAATTGATTTAAAAACAAACATTAAAAATTGATTTCAGATATAGGATATACCACCAATCAAACCTTGCAAACCTTATGTGTTTCTATTTCTCAACTTCTCCAACATCCTTTTTTACTTCAAACTCTTGAATCTTACTATGTCAACGTTTCCCTTCTTCCTCCAAAGTCTATGAGGTGTGATTTTGTCTTCGTTGAGTTATCTTGGAGCCATTGACATCTCCAGGTTTGTGTCTAAAAATAGTCTCTCCACACTTCTCTTTTCGTTTCTAAGATTCTAATGTTTTTTTGCAAGTTTCTCTCAAATTTCTTCCTTTTAACTTCAATATATCTCTTTGATACTAATATATTCTACGTCGTTAAAAATCAAATTTAAATTAATATTTTAATTATTTAAAAATAAATTTAAAGTAATATTATAATTGATTTAAAAATAAACATTAGAAATTACTTTCATATTTAGGATATACATCCTACTCAAACCCACATGTTTCTATTTCTGAACTTAAATTTAAATTAATATTATAATTTATTTAAAAACAAACATTAAAAATTGATTTCAGATATAGGATATACATTCCAATCAAACCTCGCAAACCTTGTGTGTTTCTATTTCTCAACTTCTCCAACATCCTTTTTTACTTCAAACTCTTGAATCTTAATATGTCAAAGTTTCACTTCTTCCTCCAAAGTCTACGAGGTGTGATTTTGTCTCTGTTGAGTCATCTTGGAACCATTGACATCTTCAGGTTTGTGTCTAAAAATCTTCTCTCGACACTTCTCTTTTAGTTTCGAAGATTCTAATGCCTTTTTGATATTTTCTCTTATTTCTTCCTTTTAATTTTAATATATCTCTTTATTACTCATATATTCTATGTCGTTAAAAATCAATTTTAAATTAATATTTTAATTTATTTGAAAATAAATTTAAAGTAATATTATAATTGATTTAAAAACAAACATAAAAAATTCATTTTAGATTTAGGATATACATCCGAATCTTCTTTCTACACTTCTCTTTTAGTTTCGAAGATTCTAATGCTTTTTTGCAATTTTCTCTCATATTTCTTCCTTTTAATTTTAATATATCTCTTTATTACTCATATATTCTATGTCGTTAAAAATCAATTTTAAATTAATATTTTAATTTATTTAAAAATCAATTTTAAATTAATATTTTAATTTATTTAAAAATAAATTTAAAGTAATATTATAATTGATATAAAAACAAACATCAAAAACTCGTTTTAGATTTAGGATATACATCCCAATCAAACCTGCATGTTTCTGTTTCTGAACTTAAATTTAAAGTAATATTATAATTGACTTAAAAAAAAACATTAAAAATTGATTTCAGATTTAGGGTATACATCCCAATCAAACCTCGCAAACCTCGCATGTTTCTATTTCTCAACTTCTCTAATATCCGGTTTTACTTCAAACGCTTGAATCTTACTTTGTCAGCGTTTCCCTTCTTCCTCAAAAGTCTACGAGGTGTGATTTTCTCTCTGTTGAGTCATCTTGAAGTCGTTGTCATCTTCAGGTTTATGTGTAAAAATCTTCTCTCCACACGTCTTTTTTAGTTTCGAAGATTCTAATGCGTCTTCACAAGTTTCTCTCATATTTCTTTCTTTTAATTTTAATATATCTCTTTATTACTAATAAATTCTACGTCGTTGAAAATTAATTTTAAATTAATATTTTAAACGATTTAATAATAAATCAATATTATTATTGATTTAAAAACAAACATTAAAAATTGATTTCAGATTTAGGGTGTACATCCTAACCAAACCTCGCAAACCTCACTTGTTTCTATTTCTCAACTTCTCCAATATCCCTTTTTACTTCAAACTCCATAATCTTACTCTGTCAACATTTCCATTTTTCCTCCAAAGTCTATGAGGTGTGATTTTGTCTCCGTTGAGTCATTTTGGAGCCTTTGGCATTTTTAGGTTTGTGTGTAAAAATCTTCTCTCGACACGTCTCTTTTAGTTTCGAAGATTCTAATGCTTCTTTGCGAGTTTCTCTTTGATTTCTTCCTTTTAATTTTAATATATCTCTTTATTACTAATAAATTCTACGTCGTTAAAAATAAATTTTAAATTAATATTTTAATTTATTTAAAAATAAATTTCAAGTAATATTTTAATTGACTTAAAAACAAATATTAAAAATTAATTTAAAATTTAAGATATACATCCCAATCAAACCCATATGTTTCTGTTTCTGAACTTAAATTTAAAGTAATATTATAACTGATTTAAGAACAAACATTAAAAATTTATTTCAGATTTAGGGTGTACATCACAATCAAACCTCGCGTGTTTCTATTTCTCAACTTCTCCAACATCCTTTTTTACTTCAAACTCTTGAATCTTACTCTGTCAGTGTTTTCATTCTTCCTCCAAAGTCTATAGGTGTGATTTTGTCTCCGTTAAGTCATCTTGGACCCACTGACATCTTCAGCTGTGTGTCTAAAAATCTTCTCTCGACACTTCTCTTTTAGTTTTGAAGATTTTAATGCTTTTTTGCAAGTTTCTCTCACATTTCTTTCTTTTAATTTTAATATATCTCTTTATTACTCATATATTCTATGTTGTTAAAAAATCAATTTTAAATTAATATTTTAATTTATTTTAAAACAATTTAAAGTAATATTATAATTCACTTAAAAACAAACATTAAAAATTAATTTCAGATTTAGCATATACATTCCAATCAATCCCACATGCTCCTCTTTCTGAACTTAAATTTAAAGTAATATTATAATTGATTTAAAAACAAACATTAAAAATTGATTTCAGATTTACGGTGTACATCCCAATAAAAACTCACAAACCTCGCGTGCTTCTATATCTCAAGTTCTCCAACATCTTTTTTTACTTCAAACTCTTGAATCTTACTCTGTCAACGTCTCCCTTCATCCTCCAAAGTCTACGAGGTGTGATTTTGTCTCTGTTGAGTCATCTTGCAACCATTGACACCTTCAGGTTTGTGTGTAAAAAACTTCTCTCAACACGTCTCTTTTAGTTTCGAAGATTCTAACGCTTATTCGCAAGTTTCTCTCAGATTTCTTCCTTTTAATTTTAGTATATCTCTTTATTATTAATAAATTCTACGTCGTTAAAAATAAATTTTAAATTAATATTTTATTTTATTTAAAAATAAATTTAAAGTAATATTATAATTGATTAAAAGACAAACATTAAAAATTACTTTCATATTTAGGATATACATCCTACTCAAACCCGCATGTTTCTATTTCTGAACTTAAATTTAAAGTAATATTATAATTCATTTAAAAACAAACATTAAAAATTGATTAGAGATATAGGATATACATCAAATCAAACCTCGCAAACCTTGTGTGTTTCTATTTCTCAGCTTCTCCAACGTCCTTTTTTACTTCAAACTCTTGAATCTTACTATGTCAACGTTTCCCTTCTTCCTCCAAAGTCTACGAGCTGTGATTTTGTCTCCGTTTAATCATCTTGGAGCCATTGACATCTTCAGGTTTGTGTCTAAAAATCTTCTCTCGACACTTCTCTTTTAGTTTCGAAGATTCTAATGCTTTTTTGCAAGTTTCTCTCATATTTCTTCCTTTTAATTTTAATATATCTCTTTATTACTCATATATCCTATGTCGTTAAAAATCAATTTTAAATTAACATTTTAATTTATTTAAAAATAAATTTAAAGTAATATTATAATTGATTTAAAAACAAACATCAAAAATTAATTTCAGATTTAGGATATACATCCCAATCAAACATGCATATTTTTGTTTCTGAACTTAACTTTAAAGTAATATTATAATTGATTTAAAAACAAACATTAAAAATTGATATCAGATTTAGGATATACATCCCAATCAAACCTTGCAAACTTTGCGTGGTTCTATTTCTCAACTTCTCCAACATCCTTTTTTACTTCAAACTCTTGAAACTTACTATGTCAACGTTTCCCTTCTTCCTCCAAAGTCTACGAGGTGTGATTTTGTCTCCGTTGAGTCATCTTGGAGCCATTGACATCTTCATGTTTGTGTCTAAAAATCTTCTCTCGACACTTCTCTTTTAGTTTCGAAGATTCTAATGCTTTTTTGCAAGTTTCTCTCAGATTTCTTCCTTTTAACTTCAATATATCTCTTTACTACTAATAAATTTTACATCGTTAAAAATCAATTTTAAATTAATATTTTAATTTATTTAAAAATAAATTTAAAGTAATATTATAATTTATTTAAAAACAAACATTAAAAATTAATTTCAGATTTAAGATATACATCCCAATCAAACTTGCATGTTTCTGTTTCTGAACTTCAATTTAAAGTAATATGATTATTGATTTAAAAACAAACAATAAAAATTGATTTCAGATTTAGGGTATTCATCCCAATCAAACCTCGCAAACCTCGCGTGTTTCTATTTCTGAACTTCTCCAACATCCTTTTTTACTTCAAACTCTTGAATCTTACTTTGTCAACGTTCCCTTCTTCCTCCAAAGTCTACGAGGTGAGATTTTGTCTCTGTTGAGTCATCATGCAACCATTGACATCTTCAGGTTTGTGTGTAAAAATCTTCTCTCGACAGGTCTCTTTTAGTTTCGAAGATTTAATGCTTCTTGTAACATCCCGGTAGGATATTACTTAAAACAATAAATAAAATATTTATATAAAGAATACCTCATTTATTATCAATTCATTTCCCAAAAACGCGGGAAATTTTAAAACTTTAAAGTTGAATAATCGCTATAAATAGTCATATTACTCATAATTCACTTTTACAATTAAGAAAATCCAAAGTAATGAAAATTGTAATCAAATTACATGAAAATTACATAAAAGTCTTTATAAACAAATCTCTTGTACTCTGCTCCCACTCTCCGCCACTGAGCATCTCTTGGCTCACTTGTAACATCATCTGCTCCCGGATAACATGTTACCCGATTATCACCACACACAAACAGATAGGGTGAGGTATGCACAAAGATAAAATAAATATGAAATAAACCCACCCAAATATCACATAATTATTTAACTATTAAAGCAATGGAAACACCCACTTTCCTACACATAATCATTATGAGTTCATGCATGAACTCTAAATCTTGCGACTTCTTGTGCTTCCACGACCCTCCTGGCTCGTGGTCCAACCTACAAGTTTATCCTGCTCGTAGTCCTGCTTCACGAACTCCCTCGCCCATCATCTGAACCCCTCGCTCAGACCGGACCCGCACACCCGCCTTTCCTACTATGAACTCCCTCGCTCATAGCATTCTCAAGTTGAGCATGAGATGAACTCCCTCGCTCACTCATTCCAACAAGAGTACCTCCGGTGAACTAAACCGTTCACGTTCCGCATGCGGTCCACCCATCACGAACTCCTTGCTCGCGACTCAAGCCAAGCACATCCCAGATCCTATGGACTTAATCCTTCAAGCCCAAACATCACAAAACATGCATATAATTCCCATAATTTAGGAAACATCAACCAACCCTCTCAAACAGTGCACACAAGTATGCATTATCGCCATTCTTGCTTAAGTTATGGGTCTTCACCCAAGCTAGTCCATCAACCTCGCTTAAGCTAAACCACCTTGCCTGAACGAGCGTGAAACAGTGGCTTAACCACATCATCTCGCTTAGGCGAGCTCTTCTCACCTAAGCGAGACCTTCGTTTGCTCAAACACCACCACCCCTCGCCTGAATAAGAATTCCACGCAAAACACCCCTTCTTTCGTCGCGACCTCACTTGGGCGAGCCATTCTCGCCTGAGCGAGAGAACAGGTCGCTCAACACCAAACAGGTTGCCTGAGCGAGACGCTCGACCCTAGAACCATGAACGAGTTTCTGCAACTCTCGCTTGGGCGAGAATTGTAGAGGTTCTCCCCTGTTCATGCGTGAAATCAACCAAAGTCATACCACAACGCAGTCTAATCAGTACCATGCATTCTATATCAACAAGCAACCAACAAAAGACATGATTTACATCCATTGGGACTACCAGAACTCGATATTTAATAATCAATAAACCTTCGATATCAAAACCCTCATCCCCCATCATACAAAGCATAAAAGGGTTTTGCACCAACAACAACCAAACCAATTCTCACTCTCATCACACATACCCGAAAATTCACAGCACACAGAATTCAATTGATCAGAGCACAAAACGAAACTCACAAAATATTTGGTTTATACACAAAAAGACAGCTTCCCCTAACCTGGTATTCTTGATTAAAAGTTGAGGAGCAAAATAAAGTTCCTTTGTTCACCAAATGCTTTGCTTCAGCCTTTCTCCCAATTCAGCCCCTTGCACACCTAAAACTCACCTCTCACTCTCTAATTATATATGTGTCTTAATTAGGGGTTTAAGTGCTAAAACGAAAATAGGCTTTATGGTGTTTTTAATTTTCCATTTAAGGTAATTAGTTAGTGGTTTTTCAGCCCCTTCTACTGGTTTTTCTCTGCCCTTTCACATTCAACCAAAGCTACTTCTTATAAAAAGTTAAAAAAATAAGGATTAATTCATGTCTATCAAGGTGTGCTAAAACGAAAAACAAAAATAGGCTTTATGGTGTTTTTAATTTTCCATTTAAGGCAATTAGTTAGTGGTTTTTTAGCCCCTTCTACTGGTTTTTCTCTGCCATTTCACATTCAACCAAAGCTACTTCTTATAAAAAGTTAAAAAAATAAGGGTTAATTCATGTCTATCAAGGTTTGAACCTATGACCCTCCTAATGTCAATCCAACCCATCACCATTCAACTAACTCATATTTGATGACAATTATTATAATCTCTTGATTATACTATCACTTAACAGGTTCGAATATATTATAAAAATAATAATAAATCAAATAACATAGAAATGACATACATAAGACTTGAACCCAAGTCCTTTCATATAATTAAGTTCTCTCAACCATTTGAGTTAGTACCTTTCCACATTACATCATTTAACATTTAATGATATCAAACTTCCCACCACCCACATTTATTAATTAATTAATTATTTAATTAATTACTTTCCACGGGTCTTACACTTCTTCGCAAGTTTCTCTCAGATTTTTTCCTTTTAATTTTAATATATCTCTTTATTACTAATAAATTACTGATTCATCAGTTTTATTTTCACATTATGAAAATCGGTGAAGACATCACAAACCAGGGAGATGTTATTTGCGTTCCTGAAAATATTGTGCAAGTGAGTGAAAAATAAACCTGTGTGCTTTGTCTTATTTGCTAGTTTAACTCAGTTTGAATGAAATGTTAAATCAATTATTGTTATATAGTTGTACTTTAATAAGAAACTTGGTATATTTATTATGTTCTGTGACTTATCTGTATAAGTAACAATAATCATCTGAGGGACTGAATCAGAGACCGATAATGTAACCGCCTTTTACAGACATTAATGTATAGGGACAAAGTTATGGGTATTGTGATGCATTTGGTCACAACTTACCCTTCCCACTTTCACCAGTTATATTTACTGGACAATTTATTATTATTTTTATGTACATTAAAATTAGTATAACAAATATCTTTTAAATTATCCTTAATCATATTTCTCATTAGATGATTCTTAGAATTAAATACAGGATATTTTCTAAAAAGCTTAAGAAGTTTAAACTGCCAAATATTTAAATTTAAATATAATAAAAATTATTCGTACAAAGTTTTGTTCATTTGTTTAAGAGCAATTTCTACAGCAAACTGTGAATTGATATTTTCAATGAATGTAACTTTAGAAGCATGGAATTATATTTTTTTTATTGATTATAAAAAAGACAAAGTGCCCAACTCACAAAAGTACAAAATCATTCTAAAGAACAAATCTAGTAGGGCTGATTTAACAAGGGATATGGAGGAATAATTAAGAGTGGGATTGTAAGAAAAATTTAAATATTTTTTACATAAAAATATAGGTCATTCATTTAATATATAAAAAGTTTGTCTGAAAGATGGATTGGATATATCATTTGGGCTCACTAGGCTTCATAAACAATTAGTGAAGAAGATTAATCAATTCAACTGTTGAAAATTTTCTTTTAATTTTGAGTGTTATACTTTTATAACTGTTAGTTTTTCCTGTGTATCTAACCTTTCTGATCTTTAATCATATCAATATATATGGGCTGAAATTTAGGAATGGGATCTCTCTTTATGTTTAGAAATTTACAAAAAAATATAGTTTTTACCTTTTAGTCTCACCCATTAGAGTTGCAGTTTTGTTTATACATAACCTTCTCTTCATAGACTCATAAGCATTTCATGGGTATCATCATTTTTCTCATTCTCTTCATAGTAACATTATTTTAGGCTTTAGCAACATTTTTTAAACGTTATTGAAAGTAATATTTGTGGTAGTGACCCTACCACACAAGGTTAGTTCCTTTAACCGTTATAAGAACCCTAGGGATGTTCTTAAATATAGGACCTCCTGCCTCTCTCACCACATGACTCATTCCACTTTACATGAGTCTTAAATAAGCATTAGAGTATCAGGATAAACCTCTAGTATTGACTCCTTACATCAATGAACACACTACTAATTAAATCAAATACGATTTCCCCCATGGAATCTCCTATATTCTCACATAAGCATTTGAAAACACATATTAGAAACCATACAACATATGTCTCTCTTGCAAAATAACTAATTTTTATCATTTGTATCCAATCCAACTTAACAACATATTATGCAAACAATTTGGGATTTTAGAAATAAAACTGCAACTTGTGTAAAGCTCCAAAAATTTTGTGTCTACATTCAAATTAAAGATGATTGAATCAAGAACTCGATGCAAAAAGAATCAATTTGATTGGGTACCTACAAAAAAAGTTATGCACTAAAAAAGTGACAAAGGTCAAAGTTGCCAACAACCTAATCTAAGGGAACCTTTCCAAAAAAAAAATTGCTCTCACTATAGACTTCCAAATAGACATCATAACGGTCAAAATAAAGCATCATATGTTTAAGACTTGTTGTAAAAAATTTTAGCTCGATACGACGGTTAACGAAGCTGGATTTCAAAATATCGCGAGATAAGTTGGAGTAGGAAAGCTTAACTCGCCCAACGAGATATTAGACTCGCCTAGCTAGATATTGGGCTCGCCCAGCGAGTCTTCATAACACAGAACCACAAATTCTGCAATTTGACAACGTCAAATGAACCTAATACCCATTTTAATCCCTTGTAAGTCAGAAACATTTCCAATTTTACGTTACAGTATCAGTTTCCATTAAATTTATCTTAAATCACATGCATTCAACAAAACTCCTAAATTTCTCTAACCCATAGATACCCAAACGTGAAATTCATCCCCATTCAATACAATCATCAATCAAACATACTTGGCACATTCCATAATGAAAATAAGTACAATCCATTTCAAAGAAAAAGGAGTTCTAGCTTCCCTTACCTTTAAACAACTACCAACTATGAGAAAGGAAAACCCTAAATTAAAGAGGGCATAGGAACCCCAAAACTCAACCCAAGGATTTTAGAGAGGAAAGACGTTCGATCAAAAAGAGGAGGGCTCTGTAGTGGTCTCCAATCCAGTCTCTGTTACAAAAAGGATGGAAGATATAAACGAGAAGCAAAAGATGGTCTGAGAGTTAAGGAAAGGCAGAGAGGGAAAAGGGGAGACGATGGAAGGAAGGGTTTGGTGGAGAAAAGGAAGACTGATTTTCTCTTTACTAAAGTGTGGGTATTTAAACAAAACGGATTTCACACTTATTATCCTTTTGTTAGGGGTGGGCATAATATACTGAATTGTACTGATCCATGGTTAACTGCATTGTTTTATACTGAAAAAAATTGAACTATTTGTAATTAAAACTGAACTTAACTGTTTTTCATTTCAGTTTCAACAAACCAAACTTATATCAGTTAACCCGTGTACGAACTGAACTGGGTGTCCCTTTCCTATTCTATATTAGAACAGTCTCCATTTCTTTTGTTTCAATCAGCACCCATTGTCACAGTAAAAAAGTTTAGATTTTTATGTTTGAAAGCTAATAAACAAGGTTCAAAAAATATGGACAATGATAAACTTTAACGAGAAAAAGAACCAATTTGGATACGTGTTTTTTTTGCAAAGAAACCATTAAAGTTAAATATGGACTTCCTCTACAAAATTAAAGAGTATTTGTTAAGCACCGATAGGATGTTAATATGTTTTTCCATTTCTATTTTAAAAAAATATATCTTTATTTAAATTCAAGTCCCTGTGAATAATAATTCAGCTGTTCTTACATATATATATATATATATATATATATATATATATTTTCTTCTATATTTAAATTCATCACTTGTATTTGACTTAAACATACATTTTATAATGTGTTTGCAACTAATAAGATGAGTATTAAGACATGTTTAAAAGAAAAAAATTAATAAAGTTGTAAACTTAGTTTCCTAAACAATTTCAAACTTTGGTTTAAAAATAGTATAATTTAGTTTAAAAGTAGTATAGTTCGGTTTAAAATTAGTGTAATTTAGTTCAAAAATAATACAATTTTGTTCAAAATTAGTACGATTCGATTTAAAAATAGTATTGTTTCGTTAAAAAATAATGCAGTTTAGTTCAAAAATAGTATAGTTTGGTTTAAAAAATAGTGTAGTTGATTCAAAATCAGTGCAATTCGATTCAAAAACAGTGAAATATTCAGTTCAAAATTAGTGCAATTTGGTTCAAAAACAGTCTAGTTAAATTCAAAAGTAGTGCAGTTCAGTTAAAAAATAGTTCAATCTAGTTCAAAAATAGTGCAGTTCATTTCAAACTTAGTGCAGTTCATAAAACAGTTCAGTTTATAACAATTCAGTTCAGTTCATATTATAGTGCAGTGCAATATAGTACAGTTTAGTTTATTAGAAAAAAAAACAGTGCAGTTCAGTTCGTCTGAACTGTTTTTCAGTTCAGTGCAGTTCAGACGAACTATTTTTTAGTTCAGACGAACTATTTTTTAGTTCAGTGCAGTTATTGATAATGCAGTGCAGTTCGGTATATTTTGCCCAATCCTACCTTTTGTATTATCTTATTGTACTTTAGTGATAAGCCAACAAAGAAAGAAAACAACATCTTAACATTTAGACCATCATATTTGTCACATCCTTCATAAAATAAAATACAAAATTAATATTTTATTTTTATGAGAACAACCTTCATGAAATACATTTTAATGACAAGATAGTCAGCAACATCTCTAATCGATAATTTTGTTTTGTTTGAATAAATTTTCTTGTTTAGATAATACTTCTTTGAATTATATGTTATAACATGCTTGAATATTTATTGTGGTTAGATATTAATTTGAATCATCTAGTGGCACTAGAGTTTGTTACCACTTTGTTTCTTTGCTAAAATTGAAAGTCTTGAAAATTTGTAAAACTTGAATTTGGTGAATAAACGATGGATTTATCCCTACGTAATTATCTACAAATATTACTTACACCTATGAAGTTTTTGTTATAGACTATTCGTAAATAACTTCAATTTTCCTATGAATTTTGATAATAGGTAAAGTTGTTTTTTCTTGTAGCATCACACACTTCTAGAATCACCAATCTAGAAAGCACATCTTAATTTTTCTTTACTATCCCAGAAGCAAAATTTTAAAAAATAATTTTTCATCTCTCACGCCTATTTGTCAGGGAACACACACCAACACAGAGCGCGCTGCACAATATTTCTCTACGAAGGAGACAACTTTCATCTAAACCCATTAATAATGTATTTGGATTCAAAATTTAAGAGAGTAATTTATTTATTTGAAAATTTTGAAATTTTTTTAAGAAAAAATGATATATTTAGATGAGGAAATTAAAAGGAAATTGAAATTGAAGAATTTTAAAAAGTATTTCAAATAACTAAAATAGTAGAATTTCAAATACACTAAAAGAAAGCAAATTAGAATTTCCCAAGTTATCGAATTTCTCATTGGTTAAGACATAAAAAGTTCACAAGTCCAAAAAGTTTATGGGTCGGGGTCGAAGGTCGAGCCGAGACGAAGGTCGAATTGGCCCTGTCTGAGACAAAGGTCGAGCCGGCTAGGTCTTGGACGAAGGTTGAGCCGAATCAGTTCGGGACAAAGGTCGAGTCGAGCCACGGGACGAAGGTCGACCTAGGTTGGCTCGCGACGCAGGTCAACACGACGAACCAGTCGAAGTTTGAGTTAGGCTTGTCCAAGACAAAGGTCAAGTGGGCTAGTCCAGGACAAAAGATGTGTTGAGCTGGCCCTAGTCGAGCCAAGTCGGCCCAGGCTCCAAGTCGTCGACCTTGGTCGAAGTTTAAGTCGAGATGGCTTTGAGCCAAGCCGGTCGGGCCAAAGTTTGATCTAGGTTGGCCCACGGAGCAGGTCGAGTCGAGTCGATTCAAGCACTAGGTCAATCAACCAGTGGTAAAGGTTGAGATTAGTTGGTCCGGATCAAAGGTCAAGTTGAGTCGGTTTGTGAAGGTCGACCCGATTTGGTCAGGGTCGAAGGTCGACCCAATTTGGCCAGGGTCGAAGGTCAAGCTGAGTAGTCTTGGACCCTAGGTCGAGCTAAGTCATGTCATGCCTCAGGTCAAGCCGAGTTGGTCTGGGCCATAGGTGGACCGAGTCAATCCAACCAAAAGTAGAGCTAAGTCATACCGGATTGGAGGTTGAGCTAAGTTAAGTTAAAACTAAAAGGTATAGTTTAGTTCATCATAAAATATACATTAAATTTCTTTATCCAAACAAGAAAATTGAAATCTAAGATATTTTAATTACTTCATCCAAACTAATTATAAAAAAATGAAGAAAATTCAATTGCAAGTAATTGAATTACTAAGTATTTCAATTTATTGGAATTGTTAAAATTCTTCATCCAAATATAAGCTAAAGGTAAAAGCAGAATTTCAAAAGTAATGAGAGTGCAGATAGAAATTGATGGGGTACAGGAAACAATTCTCTTTTATGAATAGGTTGAGATTGTCCTACAGATAATGAATCAAGTTAACCAGTCTAAATATAATTTACTATGTTAGTATTTAGTGTAAAAATGTGATGTATTATATAGTAATTTATATATGTTTATCAACTAACCTAGTAATCATATAGTTTCTAGGCATTACCAGTATTGCTACAAAATATTAAAGTTATTAATATTAATATAAAATAATTAAAATGTATAGTAAATAGTATTTCTATGTGTAATTAATTCTTCATAAGATTGAAATTAAGTTCGTCAAATTTTATTATGTACAATTAATGACTATATATCATAAAATTAAAGTTTCACTCATAAACTACCACGTCTCAAAGACAATACATAGGAATGTCAATGGGGCGGGTAGGGTACGGATAATAGTTCCCCTGTACCTTACCCGTTAGATAAATATTTGTCCCATATCTGTACTTATATTAATCGTTGGGTATTCGTTATGCGGATACCTGCCTATTTTTTTCATATCCGCGGGTATCCACGGATACCTGCGGATATTTATAAAATTATTTAAAAAACAAATGCTTAATCATAAATTCAAATAAAATAAAATAAAATATATAAATTTTAAATAAAGTTCAAATAAACTCAAGTTCATACAAGTCCAAATAATTATAAAAGTAAATATAAAATAACGTTCAACACAATGAAAATTCTTTAATTAGTGTTATGATTAAAAAGTCAACTTTCTCCAATTGATTCCTAAAAAATAAACAAAATAAACAAATAATAAACCTCAACTGCCACGTGCCAGGTATTCTTATTTTGATTCCATTATTTGACAACAAGCATACCATAAACGTCATTGTCTATATAGGATTTGATGTATATGCCCAATTTCAAATAAAGGAAAAAGAAGAATGTCAAGGGATGTAATTGGAAGAAGACAACGTACAAATACTTGAAGTTTGAAGAATGAAGACAAAAGACAATATATATATATATATATATATATATATATATATATATATATATAAGGGTACTTTTGTGAATTAAAGTTTAGCGGGTACGGGTTTCCACGGGTATGGATACTATGATACCCGTACCCACCCGTTAATATGCGGGTATCAAAAATATTCGTACCCGCGGGTAGCATGTATTCATTTTTAATATCTGTTTCCTACCCGTTACGGGTTTTATCCACGGATACCCGCAGGTACGAATTTTTTTGACATCCCTAATAATATATATATATATATATATATATATATATATATATATATATATATATATGGATAATTACATTGCTAAACCGGTGCATTTATTTCCCTTTATTAAGCATCACCTGAATAATAAAGTTATTAACACCTTTAATATAAACTATAGTGCTGACTCATTGGTTTTTACCTACCTCACTATTTATGCGTCAAAACATATTAAAATGGATTGAAAATCTTCGTCCATTTCACCATCTTAAATGTATGAAATATATTGTGGGACAAACTTTTCTATTTTCAAAACAAGCTTTCTGGAACATATATATATATATATATATATATATATATATATATATATATATATATATATAATAACTTTAGAAATAAAATTTCCAAAATAAATTTTCCAAAACATTTGAAATGTTTTTCAGGAACTTTTCAGAATAAACTTTTTTTGTAATGTTTGTCTTCTTCCTAATGCAGCGTTCTTTCTCTCTTTTCTCTTCCACGGTGGTGATGATGGAAGCGATGGTTGCAGCAGTGGTAATACGGTGAACGAAGAGATATATTTTAGTCTTTTCATGTTAACATAGGAATGCATTTAGTATTTTTGGAGGTATATTTAGTAAACTTGGAACGCAGTTAGTAACTATGGAGTGCAGTAAGCAATAAACTTGTCTAAGAAGGTTGTGCATGTGTCCCCTTCTCTGTACCGGTCCAATCTCGCTCTTCTGCTATTCTTTTATTTTTTTTATATATATATATATATATATATATATATATATATATATATAATTTAATGTTATTATGACACTAAACACGAAATAATATATTAGTGCATGCACTTGATTTACTATGTTCGTATATCTTAATTTTGCATTTTATTCTATGATATCTGACCATCAAACGAATGCAAGTATTGTAAGTAATTTTAAAAAGTCAACAAATATGAGTAATTTAATCTAAATCACTATAAGAAAATGAGAAAACTAATAAACATTAATGAAGTGTTTCACATATAAAATGACTAATTAGTTTGTTTAGAACGCACGTACACACAAATTTATTTAAACAAAACACAACTTATGGAAATAATCTAAGAACAAGGGAAAATATATTTAACTTTAAATTATTTAACAAATAATATTTGTTTTAGCAATGAACAATACTAAAGAGAATTACAGTTAGAGATTGTCATAATCTCTCATCATGTATTGAAATAAGCAAGTTTAGGAAGATACTTTTTTCAATCTTCCACAATATTGGTTGTCTCCAACAAGCACACCCTTGAATCACAAAGGAACGAGGGCATTTGTCTCAGCCAAACCTTGTTGCACATGGAAGTGTTGAAGGACAGGACAAAAACATTAATTATGGCCTATAACTTGGATAAGGTATGGAAAAAAAGCAATAAACAAAGCAAGAATTAACGTGTGAAGTAACAGGGCACTCCAACCTCAATTCAACACTGGTTTTGAGGATTCTGAAAGTTGCGCCGCTGAGCAGAACGAATTCACGACACCTTCGACCCCACACGGATTCTGCTTTATGTTCCAACATGCGCAAGTTTCGTGGCTCTGTAACGCGTAAAGGATGAGAATACGGAACACTTGTCTACACTATTATATGTTTTGTGCGTCTAAATAATACATGTATTGGAATTGCATCAATTTTTTTTTTCCGAGCTGCATCAATTTCTTATTATTTAGGTTACATGGATCAAGTTAAATTGAACATGGACGTGTTGTTAAATCTTATTATATAAGTTAAATTGAACAGGGATGTGTTTTAAAATAGAAAACGATGCACATTTACTTTCATTATAATTTTTTATTTAATAATAAGGTGTTAAAAGATTCAACAGTACTAAAGTTGTTGATAGTTTGTCTTAATAATAAAATCAAGCAAGTAAGATAGTAGCTATAGACAATTGTATCTTATTATTTTAAATAATGGTATAATTAGGTATCACTAGTCATCTAGTTCTAGTGAAAAATGTTTTTCTTTGAATACGAAAATGATACATACTTTAAAAAAAATATTAGGAATACATATGAGTTTGAGTTTCACCGATAAAATCAGTTTCAGATTGTTCATGTTATTTTCACTCTCTGTAACATTTTGTTCTTGTTTAACATTCCTAAGTGTTTGTTTATTGTTCTCACATAAAGTTTTTTTCTGTTTCGGGTGTAGAGACCAAACACCTACTCAGAACCACTTCAATTTTACTCATTTTTCCTATATGTCTCCTCTTCGCAATCTACTGTAACTTCTTCGCCAAGAAATCTTCCTCCTTGCTCGATCGGTTGAACAGACGATCGGGGTACCTGTCTAAAAGGCTTCAATGCTTAAGTCAGTTGATGGACCGATCGGTGTATGAGTATAACGACTGTAATAAATGCGAATTAAAGATTCTCACCAACCTACCTTTGGGCCCTATTTATAGTTTCCGGTGTGGGCCTATAATTAGGGTTCCTTAATCACGGTCCAATGATCCTTTAATCAAGATTACTGACTTGTTTAATGTTAATTAATCCAGTTGACTGGTTCAGTTTTGGCCGATCGACCGATAGTCGCTTGACTAGGTGGGTTATCTTCTCTGAGTTTAACAACCTTAAGTGAATATTTAATCTATATGGCCGATCGATTGATGATCATATGTAAGACACTATGCGAATCACCTATGGGGTTGATCGACTGATGGACCTCTATAGGGTAATGCGTTGTCTATCTGGGGACCGATCGACCGATGGTCCCTTATGAGGTGACGCGTGATTCATCAGTGGGACCGATCGACCGATGGTCCCTTGTGACATTCATATGTAGTTTATTTAAGTGGCCGATCGATCGATGGTCAATGGGTTCACATGGTTTCTGTGGGTCGACCGACCGATGGTTCTGTTTCATATGTAAGCCCTCCCAGCCTTGTTCGATGGACCGGAGGACTGTGCGCTGCCGATGGTCCGATGGGACATATAGTACATTTTCTATTTGTGAATTACATTCACATGTTTGAGATATAATCTTTTAGTCTTTGTTTTCTCTATCAATAAGATAAAGTTTCTTCATTTTCTCTCTTTCTTCATGTTCTTTCTGTAACATCACATTTTAGTAGTATAAAACTAATAAAATAAAGCATTTCACAATAATCTTCAAAGACAGATTAACAAAATACAAAATATATTAATACAATCATTTAAGAGTTCATACTATAAAAATATATCATTTATACAATAACACCAAACATGATGCAAATGTATCTTTATACTAAACGTACTAACCATTCATACATCTACATCATTAGATTTTTAGGATGTCACTTTATTTCAATTCACAGTTCAATACATACACTAAAATAACACAACCATAAAATCTCCCCATAAAGCCCATGGAATTACATCAAACACATACAATGCTCGTATATTTTAACAAACCCATTATCATCACAGTTTACAACAATAGTTTCACAATCATATACATCCTTAATCACATTTTTCATATTCACATATCGATAATTCCATCTTAAATTCCAAATATCAAATAATCACATATTCATACATCATATTCTCATAACTATCTTAGTCAACCACATGTTAAAATAAGGAATTAATGTAAATAAAATTGTAGTTTTCATGCAATAATAATTCATTATATAAAACTACTATAGGATCTTAAAATTCATGAGTCTCACAAATTCACATATATAAATCATAATAGGATACTAACCTTGATCAATGAGAGATCCAATGAGAATACGTTCTTCAATTAATTCTAACTATTAAAATAACTCAAGGTTTCTCTTGGGCGAGATATTGTCGCTTGAGCGACATTTATACAAAAAGTGAAATAAAACTTTAGAGCATTCTCACCTGGGCTCTCGCTTGAGTGACAAAATTCTTGCTTGACCTAAAATTCTAACAAAGAGCAAAGTGAAATTGTAGCTATTTTCGTTTAAGCTAGATTTCTCTCACTAAAAAAATAGTAGATTTTTACCCTATTCTCAACACCCAAAATCAGAAACACAAACCACAACAATTCCATATGCAATCATCAATTCAACACACCAATTTACAATTAAATACCAATGAGAAGTTCATTTTGAAAATTCAAAAAGAGCTAACTTCTCTTACCTGACAAAATGGCTCTAGGAACACCAAAACACCTTTAGCTCCACGATGCTCTATCTATACTTAGGAACAACACAAGAACGATCAAGATCTACCGTTATGGTCACTGACCAACAAAGACTCATAAGGAGGGTTAAAACCTAACATGTAACCAAAGGAGAGTCACATGCGAGCCGTAACAGATAAGATCCACATGAAAACGAGCATAAATTCAACTTACATAGTTGAAGAAACTAGTCGGACAAAAAGGAAGAGCTTACCAAGAAAATCACCCTAGTGATCTCCGATCTTCAAACAAAAGAACAAAAGATGAGAACTCCTAAAGAGAAGTCAAAGAACTCTAGAAAAGTGATTTCTAGAGACACAATGTGTTTTAAAATAATGAAACTCCTTTATAGCAAACCTATTTATACTAAATTTTTAATGTTAAAATAATTGAGTCTTACTTCTAAAATGTCATTTTCTAGGGTTTTACACTTTCTCTCATTGCTTTCTGTCTTCTTTCTTTTTGTTATGATGCAACTATCTCTCCAACACCTAGATCTTGACTTATATGCCTAATAACGTGGACTCTGTTATGGTATCAGAGTTATTATTTTGAATAGCTCTGCTATATGACTCTGATTCCTTTTTCTTTCCCTTTCTTTCTTGCTTTTATCTTGGTTTCTTTCCTTTTTTTTCTCATGGGAGATGAACAACTAGTGCAGAGTTTTCCATACTTGCATTCGAATGAAAATCCTACTATAACTTTGGTTTCACTCGTTCTTGATGTTTGCAATTATCGCTCTAGAAGCATATCAATTATTATCGCTTTAAGTGCAAAGAACAAATTAGAGTTTATTCTTGGGATTGCACCTCGACCTACCAAAGATAATTCTACCTTTTCTTCTTGGTATAGATGCAACGATATGGTTGTATCTATAGGTTAAAAATTGCATGTTTAATACACACAAAGAAAAATATGGATCTATTTTGGAAAAATCATGCATACTAAATAATAAGGGGAATAAATGTTTAAGGAAAATACCTTAATTGATAGTAATGGTTCTAATAAATTTCTTCTTCAAATGTATGAAGGCTTTACGCATGAGGATGACAAAAATACTCATGCTCGCGAGTGTATGCAAATATCAAGCTCATTCTACTCTCAGAATCTCACTCTACTTTCCAAATGTCCCCAAATTTCAATCACGTTCCCAAATTTCAATCCTAACGTAAATAAAACCTTGTTTGAATCTCATTAAAATCTAACCTAAAAAAATATTCACCACTAACAAATAAATACTTATTTCTAAGTAACTTACAAATGACAAGCATGTCTCACATTTTAGTCTACCAATAACCAATTTGATACCTTAACAAATAAAATAACTTTAACTTTATTGAAAAAAATTTAGAAAGTAAATTAATCATAACCTTAAATATAAAAGTTAAATTGTTAATTAAATTTTCGATGAATTAATATAAACCCGAAAACACAGCCCGTCCCACTTTAAAACTGGTAAGTGAAAAGAATACATCGGCGTACAACTGCAGTCAGTGCGTTGAACTCTTGGATTAATTTCTGAAATTACTACACTTTATATTATTTATTAAAATAATGGTGCTATGAAAGTCATTAACGTTGGGGATGTAGTTCAAATGGTAGAGCGTTTGTTTAGCATGCGAGAGGTACGGGGATCAATACCTTGCATCTCCACTTTTCATTTTTCACCTGTGACTTGTTACATTCATTTTTTATTTACATCTTATCCTTTTTCTCTACTTTCCTTGTCTTCATCCTATTATTCGATATCTCAATTAAATTTATCTTTACTCAAAACTTCTTATAATTTAAAATTAATTTATATGTAAGTTGGTATGTAAAACTTTCATTTTATCCTTCTTATAACTCATGAAGCAATTAAAGTATTAACTTCATAACTTTCATAACGTGTAATTAAAATATAATATAATATTAAATAAGTCAATGTTATTTAAATTTTAAATGTATCGGTTTTTTTTTTGTTTAAATAATTTTAATTTAAAAGCAACCTTAATAAACAAAACTCACTCACTCAAAATATTACACAAGTTTAATTCATCTATCAAGTTGTAACTACTTAATTAATTTTAAATAATGTCCTTAAAAAGGATTGTTGATAGTTAATTAGATTTTTAGGGTTATAATGTGTTTTAAAGTGCTAAAGTATGTTAATTTATTTTAATGAATAATGACGGTATAATGTTAGAGTTTAGACTTTGTGTATTTTTTGGTCACTACGGTGATTCCAGTTATTTGCTAAATTACTATTCTTCACTTTGAAATAATTAAATTACTCAATTGGTTATGTAAACATTTTTAATGTCATCTTTTTATATAATTTCAATCACAAAATAACTCTATAAGCTTTGAGATTGACTTAATTAATGATAATGTACTTGTACAATGTATGTAAAACACATGTTTCTACATTTATAATAAAATTAATTTAAAAACATAAAATAGTGCTTGTGTTTTTAATATTGAAAATATTAATTTTGATTTAATTTAGAATTTATGATAAATTTAAGTATTTTCCATTGAATGTTTATTAAAATTTTAATTTTATTAAATATTAAAATATTTTTACACTTTTTAATTGAGTTTTTGTTACAAAGACTCTGATAAAGACTTAAAATATTCTGACGTTGGTATATTGATTTTTTTAATATATTTTTAAACATTAAAACTAATATCTAGCTGTATATTTTAAAGGTAAGAGACGACAATAAAAACTCACTAAAGAATCCAACTTATTCTAACATTTGCTATAGTTGAGACACATTACAAAATGTCATAAAAATGATTTTTAAAATTATTTAACATTGTAAATAGTCATTTAAAAACCTTTCGATTATGAAACAAAATAACATGTAAAAAGTTATGAAAACCATTAAAATTATAAAACTTGATTAAGTAAAAATATTAATACGCGTTTATTGAATATAATCTGTGATTGGCTTGAAAAGTGAAAACCGGACCCATAATTTTCCTTTGAACCGACACACCTCTCACCGCCCGGCTAAGTTTATGAAGTGAGCCCCAACAAGACAAGGACTCTGGTCTTTTTTATTTTTCTAAAAAGCACTTTAGATTTTAGAGAATATCTTTGTCTTTTGATGGGATGAATAATAAAAATTTAATCTGTAATAATCTTTAATAATCATTTTCAATATCCCAAAATCTAAACCTTTGCTCACTACAAAAGCTTCAACAGTGTCCTACCTTCTACTCTACTTCTGTCTGTCTGTCCCTTCTTCAATGTTGTCTGCATCTCTCTCTGAAATGCTGAACTAAAGCCCCAAGCTTGTTACTTGCAATTGATTAAAGAGATACATATATATACAAAAAGGCTTCAAAATGAGGGGTCCTTTGGGTGCTGTCATAGGGAGGTACCCTTCAAGTGATGGAAGCACTCATTTGGGTGGAATCATTAAGCACAACAGAAAATGCAGAGACATAACTGTTCTTGTTATCTTTATAGCTTTCTGGATTGCCATGATTGTCAACTCCAGCTTTGCTTTCAACCGAGGAAACCCATTAAGGTAAAGATCTTAAAGTTTGTAACTTTATCTGATTGTGCATTTTGCTAATGGAGTTTCTGTAAGTGGAAGCTCTGGTTTTGCCATGGGTGTGTTTAGCAATTTATGGATTCCCTTGTTTTTTTGTGTGTGTGTTGGGGGAAGGGGTATTTCTTGCGGTCCAACATTTTTCTACTTAACCTTTTTCTTTCAAATTTTTGGTTTTTCAATTTGACTAATTGTTCAACTGATATACCACAAAAATCCTATCTTTATTAGATCTTCTGTTATTGCATGTTATCTTCCAGTGTACTAATTTTGTTATTTATTGGTTGCTGAGGAAATGAGAGTCTGAAAGAAGACGTGAAACTTGATTGTATGGTAGCATGAAACCTGTAATTCTTTTCAAGCGTTTGTTGTTAGGGTTGTGTAAGTTGTTGTCACTGGTTTTTTTGTCTCACTAGGCTTACTTATGGGCTGGACTACAAAGGAAATGTGTGTGGGCAGAAGCATGCAGCTCAAGATCTTCGAGAATTGGAGCTGAAATACTGGCTAAATCCTAATCAGGTTTATCAAAGTGGATTGAAGGACAGCCAATTCAAACTTTCCAATGCCCGTAGTATATGCTTGCTGGACTGCCCTATACCTTCTGAAGATTCACTTACTTGGGTGTGTGATTATCCTGAAGGAGATATTCGCGTGTCACTGAATGATTGGATTGATATGAACTACGATTATTTTGAGTTCCTTACGCCAGAAATGAGAAACTCTTCACTTCAACTTCAGGGCCCTTGTTATCCTGTCATATTTCCTAGTGTAAATGGTGAGAAAACTTTTGCATTCCTAATATGTCATTGTTGCCAATGTTGTTAAATGGTGGCACCATGGTGTGATGGACCTGCCATATGCAATTTGTGTAGGTGGCCTTCTATGGAAGTGCCATTGGCATTGACCACAATGGTGTGGTTATATGGCAGAATTTTGGCCTTCCACCATTGATAACACTGGTTGTTGCATGCCTGCTAATGGTTCTGTTGTGTGGATTCATTACTTTGTCTTTTTAACATGGTTGCTAATTTTGCCTCTTGTAAGGAAAGTGTTATGTTTAGGTCTTATTTTTCACCTTTCTTTGGGGCACGGAGAGTGGACAGGGCGTAAGGGAACTGTCCATATCCTACATATGATGAACTTTATGAAGTGCTTGATTCTTAGAGCATACTTTTTTTGTCTAGTTTACTGGAGTTGCCAATTCATCGCCAGAGCTTCAAATGTATCTTTAAAGCATTGGCAGCAGATGGGTGGAGTTAACATCAAAGAAGACATTGTTATTGATAAGTCCATTCATGAATATATCAATTCTCAGTCAGCTGTCTTAAAGGTTAATTTTTTGCTCTTTCTACCTTTTTCTTTAATTGATGTTATGAGTCTGATTTTTCTCTGGAAAAGCATAGCCTCTTACCAGCAACTTGGTTTTAAACTTTAACACAAGAAACAAGAAATTAAAATAAGTTTGTTTCTGGGGCAAGGAGGTGTCCTAGAGATATCAGTGTTGTGCTGAAAAGATATATTGTCAAAATAGCAAAGACTGCAAATTTTTTTAATTTTTTTCTCCTCGGTTCTGTTGATAACTGTTATCATATTTCATCTTATAACCAATTGCCAAACCTGGCAAGCCTACCAGAATAGGAAATTACCAAGATGAGCTATAGGTTTTATGCAAAGTAAGATTTTATTTTAAAGCCTATTGACATTAAGTGAAATTATCCAACAAATATATAAGCCACATTCCAATACATTAGGTATTTGATGTAGAACTTCCCAACAGTTGTAACAAGTGAAAATTAAGGAGGCTTGTGGATATGCATTGTGCTATGAAATCTTATACCCTACCTATTTTCACACTGCCTTTCCTTCACCCTTTCTGTCACTTTCACTCTTACTAATGACAATTGTTTAAAACTTTGCTTTGTATTTTCATTTTATCTGCCTTTGAGCATTATATTATGCGTTACAGAAATTTGAAGTTTCATAAATACTTTTATTTGCAGAGATACATGGCTGACATAGGAAAGTCATGGCCTGTGCTGATTGTTTGTGGGGGGATTTTACCTCTGTTTCTGTCTGTGATTTGGCTGCTGATGATTCGGCACTTTGTTGCTGCTATGCCTTGGGTTACAGTGGTTTTGTTTAATGTTCTAATGATATCGATTACAATGCTTTTCTACCTTAAAGGTTAGAATCTCTCTGCTGGGATATTTTGATTTCCAAATGCATGTTTCTTTTAAGGAAGTAGCAATATACAGGAGACAACCAACTATGAATTGTTTTTTGTTATTCATTTTTTCCTTTCTTTGCTCTGCATATGTAATGTTTACTTGTCGGCTGCATGGCCTATTCATTATTTAGTTCACCACTTTCATAAACACCCTTGCGTCAGCTGTACTTTTGCATCCTCTCATGTATCCAATCAAGCACACAACTCTTCTCTTGTCATATTTTTAGTTTGACACATGTTGCAAACTTATAGTTAGAGGCTTGCCACATATTTACTTGTGTAACAATCTAGACCAAAAATCGAAAAGGAATTTTTGGATTGGACCAGCACAAAAAGTTTTCTACATAATTTATGTTAAATTTTATGGCTGGTGGTATGAGGAGGAGTCCTTTGAAAAGAAGCGGACAATTTATTTGTAATGTGTTTTCTTTTATTTAATATTAGATTTTGAATTCCTATAAAAATATTAGATGATACAGCTAATTTTGAGTTTGCATTTGATAGCACAGCGATTCATTAGAACTTGGAAATGATCCAGATATCCCTGATCTTCCTTTTGGGCATTGAAACAATGAAAAAAGAAATGTTTGCTTGTGTGGAATAGAACTCTTAAAATATTCAAATGTAGGATGAAAGAATGTGTATAACTAACAGACGTAATGTATTGGTGATTAACCTTGAAGTCTTATTGTTCTTACTTCTTTTAGTTTTGAATCATCTAGCCAAATGTTTTCTTTTTCTAGGTTTTGAGCATGCATCAACCAAACAATAATGCCTAATGTCTAATTCTTGACTTTCAGTTGGCTGGATAGGAAATGATGTTATTTCCCCCATTATTGGTGAACATGATCCTTACATTCATGTTTATGTGAGGGTGAGTATCATCTTGATTGTGTCCTTATGTATTTATTTTCTGTCTCTACATTAATGATTTATATTTATTGATTTAATGTTTGAATTCATTTGCAGGAGCTGACTCATCTACGGGTTTTCACGGTCCTTATGAGCTTTATCATGCTTGTTGCAATTCTTACATCAATTGCTATTGTTCGGCGCATCCTTATGGCAACTTCTGTCCTTAAGGCAAGCATAACTTTATTGAATGCACTTATGAAACATGATTGAGTTTATTCTTTTGGTTCATTGATTGATTTCTGATTGTGGTTATGTATATTTTTAATCTAAAAAATTTATTAGGCTGAACATCCAATTAGGGGCAGATTTATCATGCATTTTTAATAATCTCTTATGTAAGAAAAACATTATTTTCTTTGCAAAATTGCTTCAAATGAACTCTTGTCATGAAGTTGGTGAACGATAAAAAGCTAAGGTGAATTACCCATTACCTAAATGTATTATTGCACATTTTCAGTGATGCCTGTTTTAAACTTTGCTTATTGGATTTCTGGGCTCCCTTCCTATGTGGATAAATGACTCAAATGTGTAAGCCCATTTGTCTCATTTATTTAAGTGGAGAAAGGTCAAAGTACGGTCATGTGTGTGAGACTATTAAAAATACAACAATGACAACAATGGGAGAGGGAAGAGGTGATACTATTGTGATTTCCACAGCACTTTGATTGCACCAAATTTCACTTACGCTACACAAATCTTGCCCAAGCCCTGAGCCAATTTTGAACCAGAATCTGGAATCAGTCTAAGCACCACAACCAATACCAAACTAGCACTGTGATGCACACCAAATAAGACACCAAAGGACCAGAACCAACAACAACTTATGCACCTTGATTAGAATTTTGACCAAGCCCTTTTGAACTAGTATTAACACTAGAAATAGTTTCAGAACCACAATCAAGATTAGCACCACAGAACCAGAACCACGGCCAGCATCAACACTTGGTCAGGTTTGGCACCAAAGTTTTCACTCATAAATATCTCTGTTAGGTTTTATGACAAATGTGGTGACAATTTTCGAAGGATTTTGTGGTGGATTGGTGAAATTAGGTTTTCTTACTAGTTGACACTAAATTGATTCACAAAAGTCATGGATTAATCCTTACTGTACATACCAAACAAGGGAACCTCATAGAGAGTATGGAAGGGTGATCTTCCACAAAAGTGACTCCACACACCTACACTCCATCAAATCCAATTGGCCATGAGAGCGAATCAATTTGTTCAATGTTCTTGTAAGATCAAATCCAAATATTGCATCTCCTATTTTCTACGGAACATGAGAATATCTCATGTTTAAGCTAAATCATGGATTTAAGAACATAATTAAGAACATAAGAACAGTATAGGAACATAATAAAAATAAATGTCTGGATCAATTGTTATAAAAAAATACAAACAAAAGCACCTGAATCAAGTATTCATGGACTTTGACTTTCCATGGTTTGAGAAATGTAAGTTTTTGACAAGCTAGACTGGGTGAAAGATTGTGCTTGGCTATTGGGTTTTAAACTTAGATATTCCCCATACTCTTAATCAGAAAATATGGATTCAGCCTTCTCAAATTTAAAGACATTGGTTGTTTTGTCAAGGAAACCATGTAAAGAGAAACACTTTTCTTGAGTATGACTCATTCTCTTACAATAAGAGCATTGGGGACAGCCTTGATCACTTTACCCTCCTCTATTTATGCGGCCTCCCCTCCTATGAGTAGACACCATGGCAGATGATTAAGCATAATCATGAAGATTTTTGTTGGCAAGAGTGGGAACACAAATTAGTCGTGTTGTTAGGCTTTCTAGAAGTCATGCTGTGTTCTGTTTTGTTTAAAAGATATCTATTTATGAACATAATCATAATGATATTGAATGTTATTTGTAGAAAATGCTCTTGGCCTTCATTCAAAAGGTGTTTGAAGTTTTAAATGCTCTAAGAGTTCCCAATATATTGGGTTCCGTAGATTGTTTGTTGCAGCAAGGCATAAAGTTTAAAATCCATCTTCCACTATTTGTTCAACCTCGATTGCTGGTATTTTACTACCATCTTCTTCCAAGTGCTTTCAAAAACCTTGGCCAAGAAACCAATGTTCAACATATGCAAAACAAGATACTACTTTTTCCCATTAAGCTTTTTTGAAGTAATTGTTGGAGACCTAAAAAAGGAGTGGATAGGTCAAGATGCTATTTTAGAATACGTAAAGAAAAGACCAGGGTATAAACACAAACTCTCAAAGTGTTCAAGAGTACTTGAATGTCAACATGTAGTAAAAGGAGGAAAAGTGGTTGGAACAAGAACTAAAAAGGTTGGTGAAAGGAACAAGGGTGGCACAGTCTAGGTGAGCAATGTAAAAAGTTTGTGTGCTAGGTGGCATCATGGCATGTGCCTCCAAAACCGGTTGAGTTCTTTGTTGTCGTGCTTAGAGTGGCAATAAAGAAGCCCAAGAACAATAAAAGAACAGGCCAAACAGATGAAGTGAATCTCACCAATTTGAAACCAAGAACAAACTAAAAGTTAGAAATGAAAGATGTCTCATGTATTTGATAATAAGGGTTATTAAATACATTGTAATGTGTCACTGTTTGTATTATTATCTGGCATGAGCAGCGTCCAACTTTATAAAGGGCTACAAAATGGTTACAAGTTAGTTAGATGTACAAAACAAAAGTCTTACTAACTAGTGTATACAAACTAGTATTGTTTCACCAAATGTTGAGACATTAGATGACCTTCTAATAGACGATGTCTATAATTATCATACAACTCCACTAGAAAACATCTATAATCATCAAACAACCTATCCTAGAAAGAGTTCATTACACGAAGATCTACATTTGTCATTTGCAGAGATGATCCAAATTTGTTGCTTGTCAGACAGAACTACAGTGGATGGCAGTAGACAGCGATGTTGTACAAAGGGTTTTGTGTCACTTGACAAGGCAAACACGACTGGGTGTTTGTAGGAGAAAAAATGATGGTGGCTAGCGACAAACCCATCAGAAATGACAAACAAAGCGGGATTGACTAGCCTTGATACCTTGACTTGAGAGTGAAAATAGAACGAATGCTTGAGAGATAAATAATCTTTTAGTTTATTCATATATTATAAGGATCCTTACATCAGAGATATTGAGAAAAGATATTAGCAACGTACTCATTGGTGATAGATAGGTAATTCAAAAAAGATAAGTTACCCTATTCTAACAAGGTGACCACTCAAATAAGTTGAACAATTCTGACAAAGAAAAAAAAGGTTTGAGTTCTTATAAGTTAACCAAGAGCACCCAAAAACTTAATCTACCACCCTACTGTTTATTCCTCCATAGGAGGTTTGATGATAAAGGGAAGCTTTATGGTGTGCCAAACCACAACGGGCTATTGTGTATAAGAGATAATAACTTCCATTAGAATTAACTAAACAAAACACTACAAAAATAGAAGTAACATCAGGGGTGTTTTGTTAATTGAAAAATGGCAAAAAGGTGAAAGTACAGGGGAATAATGTGTTAGTTTTCCCATAGAAAAAATGCCTGTTTTGGTCTCAATAAAATGGATTAGTTTATGTTATTACTGTAGTATTTAGAAACATCCTCCTCTTCTATTAGTCTTTGTGGTTAAAGTAGTTAAAACAAAATACAAACAGTAAAGTTTTTGTGGCAGACTCGTCTTATCTCAGACTTGTACTCCTTTGCCTTGTACTTGATCGTTACTTAAAGTAAGCAATTGGAGTACATGTACACTCCAGGTCAGGAAAATGCTAGCCTTGCCAGGTCTGCATCTGGCAGCAGTAGTATTCACAGCAATCAAACTTTGGTCAAATTAATTTGATCATGTATTGTTCTTGTTTAACTGTATAATTAATGGATGCTTAATATTTTATTCTTTTCTCTGCCAATAATATATTTTGTTGACCATAACATAACAATTTCATTGCTAATGTGTGATGTGTCTGGCTTATGGAATATTAATTTCATAAGTTCTATAACCTACAATCTCATGTAATATGTTAATTTTCACATCCAGTTGTCACTAAGTTATGCATAACTTCTCTTTCACAAGATTGTCACACATAACAGAGCCCTTAGTCACATGGTATGATACAACATAGCAATGAAATAATAATAAATAATTGTGGAATGATGATACAGCATATTTTCCCTTATGACACATCAGTTCAATTGATTTTAATGTAAATATTTCTCACAGGTTGCTGCAAAAGTGATAGGAGAAGTTCAAGCACTTATTATTTTTCCAATCATACCTTGTGGTATCCTTGCTATCTTCTATATTTTCTGGATTTCTGCTGCTCTTCATTTGTTCAGTTCTGGTGAGGTTGTGCAGAACAATTGCAATTCTAACTGCTGTACATATGACCTCATCGAGAAAAAGGTGATATGTGATCGGTGTTGTGGATATAGCATTCATTACACGCCGCATATTGGAGCTGCCATCCTTTTTCACCTATTTGGCGGTTATTGGGCTACACAATTTTTCATAGGTTGCTTGTCAACAGTGATTGCTGGATCTGTTGCCTCTTATTATTGGGCCCATGGTGAAGCATCTGTAAGTCAAAGTACCATGTTAATAAAGAAATGAACAATTCAGAGGAATTTTTTTTCCCATAATTGTGATGATGTATCATTAACAGAAGTAGATTGTGTGATTTAGCTCCATAAAATGGATAAAACCAGACCAAAAAGAACACCAGAGAAAATTATTAAAGGAGATTTCATGGTGAATAATGTGACTGATAAATTGCTTTTCTACCCCGTAGCCAACCAAACATTCTGGGATTGGGTGGTGATTGTTGTATAATTCTGAGATGTGGTAAGGGAAGGTTATGTTCAGAAAAAAAAAACTACTAAAGTTTGATTAGATCGACTAATTTGTAGTCTCAGCCATAACAGGGCCATGGTTTTCATTTTGGCTCAGAAATTATTCTTAATCAGTATAAGGTATACTAGTGTAGGATTAGTGATTGTTCAAATATGAATATCATTTTACTAGCTCCTCATATCTTTGATGTTTAAGGATAGTAACCATAGGTTAAGAAACATTTGATGGAAGCAAAGCATCATTATATTTGACTAAATTTCCTCATTACCTTGATCTATTAATGTTTTCCTCTTTCTACTATATCCATGTTTAATAAAGACCAAATGTATCCTTGTGTCAGGGCAAATTTTCAGCTTCATAATAATGAAAACCAAATTTAGATTAAATGACAAACATCAGGTTTTGTCAGTTTGGCTGATTGGAATTTGGTTTATCAATTAACTAAACCTTTTTCTTTTGATGGTTACAAATTATCTTTTATACGATATTAAATGTTTTTCATCTTTCTGGATGCAGCCTGAAATTCCTTTTCTTTCAGTATTTGCCTCGATGAAGAGGCTTATGCTTTACAGTCTTGGTTCTGTGGCTCTTGGTTCTCTGATTGTATCATTTGTAGAGTCAATCCGCTTTCTGCTCGAATCTATTCGCCGGAAACTAAAAGTCTCCGGTGACGTGCCTGATAGCTGGATTGGAAAAGCTGCTTACCGATCTTCTCAATGCTTTCAAAGATGTATTGGGTGGACCCTCAAATCAGTGAACCGAAATGCTTATGTCATGGTAATTTTTGTTAATCTTCCATAAGCCATTTATGTTGCATGTTAAATAGTTTGTTTATATAGACTTGTATAATTTATTAAGGTTTAAATATATTTTTGATTCCTTTAACTTTCAATAAAAATTGGAAGTAGTTCATCTTTTAAACTTTGACCTAATTTAGTTCGCAACTTTAGAAATGTATGGATTTAGTCATTTTAAACAAATGTTAAGTTTATTTGATGTTTTAAAGGTGTTTTATAATAAAATTAACAATATTTGGTTAAAATGACTAAATTTACGTATTTTTAAAGGTGGGAGACAAAATTGGTCAAAGATTTTAAAGAGAGACTAATTCCAATTTTCACTCAAAGTTAAGAGAACAAAAACATATTTAATCCATTTATTAATTTTTCTTTCTGCATTTTTACATGTCCGCCTCACACCTGCAGATTGCTATAACGGGTAAAAGTTTCTTCAAAGCTTCTGCTGTTGCAACCGAATTGATCATGAGTAACATCCTACGGATTGGACGTGTGAATGTGATTGGAGATGTTATTTTGTTTCTTGGAAAACTATGTGTGAGCCTCTCAAGTGCTGTTTTTGGTTTCCTCATGTTGGACACACACAAGTACAGATCCGCACATAACAAGATATCATCTCCACTTTTTCCTGTTGTGGTATGTTTATAGTGTTGTAAGAGTAGGACTTGAAAATCAATAATGGTTTAACCAAAATGAATCTTGAATTGTAATTTTGTGCAATGCAGGTTTGCTGGGGTCTTGGATATGTTGTTGCAACTCTTTTCTTTGCAGTTGTGGAGATGTCAATAGACACCATCATTCTCTCTTTTTGCCAAGATTCTGAAGAGCATGGAACAGCACAGTATGCTCCACCTCTTCTCATTCAAACCCTGGAAGACCAAAATGAGACGCAGAGACTTACACAGTGAAGTATTTTCTTGTTCTATTTTCTCTGTCATGAATTTTAACAGGGCTTCAGGATTTTGAATTTTGTTAAGGTGCTTCAGGATTTCCTTGTATATATATATGCCAACAAAGGTTTCCTATGATTAAGGTAGCTTCTTTAGGTAGTTTTAAATCTTTGACAAATGGGTTATTCTAGGATGTGATGTTATGGCCACAACCAAACAAATCCAATCATTGTTCTTGTGTAATTATAACCTAACTTAAACTTGCATCTTGGGATGTTTTATAATATCTTCCGTTGTAGGTTCTTGATTGTCAATTCTTGAGTTTCAATGTTAGTGCTATTCCAGCCATTCTAGAGGAATCACACCATTAAACTCATAAGTAAAATATACGAAAAATAAATGCACCATACTATTACATTTAAACCAATGAAAAGGAGGAGAAAGCCAAAAGTAAAAAAAAAATAAAAATAGGAACATAGGATGCAACTTTCCTTAGATATATTTCTACTCGATAATGTATGATTATATATTAAAACATATCTTGTTCCTTGTTGCCATATAACTTTCATAATAACACCTAATAAAGAAGTCTATATAAAAACAGTTTTGGCTCGAGTGTTCCAAGACCTATGCAAGAAATGGAGGCTTGTACTTCCTGCACCCCACAATTTCTTCGTGCGCCCCTTCAAAGTTTCAAAATGACCATTTTACCATCCAAAAAAGTGGCTTTAGGATACTTTTCCAAACAAACTTTTCAGAATTTTTGGAATAAATTTTCTAGAATGAATTTTTTGGAAACAACTTTTCAGAAACCATAGAATGAGGTTTCTAAAATATTCATACATCAAAAATATTTCGGATAGAACTTTTCAAAATGTATGAAATGCATTTTGGAAAAAGTTTTCCCAAATGAGTTTGTTTTTTTGTGCATTTTTTCCCTTCTTTAGTCCATCAAATTTCATCTCTTACTTCATTAAAATCTTTTAGAAAATACTTTTTATAAAAGGAGGAGTGATTGGTTTAAAAAAAAATCTAAAAGTATTTATTGTGTTTCGGAAAATAAATTTTCGTATAGGAAAAGTGATAGGGTGCAGGTAATAAAATGACAGGGTCCATGAAGTAATTACCAAATAGGAATTGTAGATCAACAACACTGCAAACATGATAACTTATTTCTTAAAGTTTGTGGTTTCTATAATATTTTTAAATAATTAAATATTAATTATAAAGCGACATATGATTATACATATATTTAAATAATGTTTTAAAAAAAATTCATTTCTAAATTATTTTTAAATAATTAAACATAAATTATATAATGATATAAGGCAATACATAATATGTGTAAACTACTTTTATATATATGAACACATTGTAAACCACTCATCTCAAATATTTCGTAAAAAATATTTGTTATGAAATCATTTGCAAAGATCAAACACATATAACAGCATCTGAAAAATGACATCAATTCCTTCATGTAACATAGTAAGGATCCAATTATGCAGTTTGTATAATAAAGACTCTCATAAACTGTGCATCAATATCACAAAGGAGTTTTCTGCAAACTGCATTGACATCCATTTTCTTTAATGTATAATCAACTTTAACAATTTACATAAAGTCAAATCCAAAAAGAAATTGTGTTACTGCATGATACCAACAAAAGTCACTCATATTCTATAGTTATTCCACATAAATTAGCACTATTACCTTGTAAAGCTTTTCTTAATTGAACTAGTAATCATCTTATACATCTTTAATTATCATACTATCTTCATCAATATATCAGTTAACCTTTTTCATTTTCCTCCATTGCAGATATTTTATCTGCCACTTGGCATAGAGGAGCATCTTAAAGTTACTTCAGCTTTAGAACTGCTATGTGCTGAAGATATTGAAGCAGAGGGTCTTAGGAGGGGTGTGGCAGCCCTACTTGAAGTTTCATTAGCAATGGGAGAAGGGGTAGATGTAACAGCTGGCACTGGTTGCAATTCTACTTCAGGGGCATCAATTAATTGATCATCTTCTTCAATAGACAACACAGTGCTTGTGTCTGTATGAATGGTGGAGTCATCAGGGAACAGACCATGTTTTCTCTTCTTCCTTGCTGCCTTACCCCATCCATGAATTGTTTCTCTTATCCTCTGTGGGATTAATGCTGCCTTGTAATTTGTTCCCATCTGACATAAACATTGAAAAGCTATTAAACACTGAAAACTTGTCAGATATAGAGTGTGTGATTTACAGTTTCAAAAAATTGTTATTAGTTTTCAAAACAAAGCTATACAAACAACTGGCTAAACAACTGGCAGAGATATAACACCAATGACACATGAGCCCAACTCACACATAAGAGATTGATATCGTCTTCAACAAAAAACTTTAAGACAATAAATTTAAGGGTTTTTATCTTTATATGGTGTTCAACTTTCTTATCTTTACTTAATATGAAACTTAGATTTACATTTGGATTTCCAACAAGTATCAGCTGGTGTAATTAATAGAAAAGTAGTATAAGATGAGAAAACATCTATTTGTTTCTGTTCTTTGGATTTTAAATCACAAGTTTAAGAAACAATTTTCAAATCTGTTAAAAAGTAAACTATAAACTTAATTCAATCCCACACAACCGATTTGTAAGGTGAAGTCGGCATCCACTTATAAAACTGGTGGACATGGGAATTCTAGCTAAAATTCCCTTGCCTTTGGATGAGAAATTGATTTTTGAGTAGTGTGGAATTACTCTAGAAAACAACTTTTAAAACCAAAAGATGAGAAGAGAATTAAACAAATCCATAGTAAGATATTATTACATTTTCCTTTTTCTAACTGGGGTTAACCTACCTGTGTAACAAGTGCATATAGTGGCAAGGTGCTATAGCTACAAAGAAACTGTCCTGCAAAGCTGCAAAGTTGAAATGTAAGGTGCATGTTGATTTGTCTTGTGTAAACTAAACCAGTAAATATCCAATGCTGACATTTTACATTAAATAGTTGAATAACGTCCATGCCAAGTAGTTATTTTATATTAATGGCATGTTAATTCTTTATTGAATTAGTTTACACGAGCATTGCATATGTAAAATCCTGAATAAGGGGAAAAAGTTGATTTCTGCATACCCCAATATTAGCCTTAAATACAGGAGAAGGTGATTCCTAATAAAGCAAGAATCATATCCGAACTGCCACTGTAGTCAAAAAACACATTTTGCTAGTTTAGTCAAATGCAAAAACTCAAAGTTGCAATCTGTATTATGATTCAGTAACACAAATATATAGCTGTATCTTATTTTTTTCACTATAACTCCCTAAAACTGAATCTTGCTTAAAATTTTGGGTAATGTGACAACTTTTTAATAATTCAACCTTAAAACAACATGATTCCTATTGGTCCATGTGTAATTCTAGGTTGTAAAATGGACAAGGAAGTACCCAGAACCAAAAGAATGAAGCCAGCTCAAAAGCATTCTGTCAAAAAGAATACGAATCATAAGTTAATACTAAAATAAGAAACTTAAGTAAGAAAACATGGCATAAGATGTAGACGAACCATGGCCAACCTGGAAGAGAATGAAATGGATCAAGGACAACAATAGTTCAGGCTTATTAAACCAGAAGAGTTCATCACGAGGCCTCAACTTTGCTTCTGGGAAGAACCCTGCAATTCCAGCATTCTCCAATGCCAAGGTTGCAATGACATGCTGTAGCTTTGTTCCCACCAATAGCACAAGCTGTTCATGAAACATAATGAATGCATTGTTGAATATCATCAATAATTTACTCAACTAAATTAGGATATCTAAAAGGAAATAGCGAAGTAACTTACAGATACAGGAATGATAGCTATCCAGAAATATAGGTTAGATCCTGCATAAACCACCCGAAAAAATGACCATATGTAAGATTCAACAGTATGCAAAACCAAGATTGACTTGGCCACAATGCTTCAGTGAATCTTACAGAGAAAAGGGACTGAAAGTATAAGCATAAGAGATTTTTTTAAGGGACGGTGAAGAAGCATGTTAAAATCAAGGAATTATAAACTGATTTTCTCCTAGATTGCTTTTAATAGGCTATACCTTTAATGTTGAAAAGCATGAAGCCAACAACAAATCCCCAGAGTGGGCCACTGCAAGAGATTTTAAAGACAATAAGCTGAAAAACTAAAGCAATAAAAATCTAAAAAGATTAAGTCCAAGATAATTTTCAACCAATATCATGTTAAGAAGTAGATTTTAAACCTAACTTAATCTTACAAAACCAACTTGTAAGAAGTCGAAGATAATTTCACTAGGATAGGTTTTAACTCATGGTTCTGATACTATGTTATGGAGTGCATTGTAAGTCTAACTTAACCTTACAAAACCAGCTTGTAAGGTGAGGTTTGCACCTACTTATATACTGTAAACTGGTCTTATCACTAGTCAATTTCCAACAATTTGCAATGACTATAGCATAGAAAATTTAACTACCTCTTAAAACACTAAATACAAGTAAATGAATATTTACAATTAAAACAGGTCATCTTGGAAATTTAAGATAATGGGAATGCACATAAGAGTGCACTACACTAGAGATGTTATAATACTTAAATAACAGAAATTGGTGTTTGAAGATAAAATCATGAAACTGTCTGCTGAATCTCGACTATTTCTAACCTCACACCAACTATCCTTTGGAATTCCTCTTCCATAGACCGAACCATGTAGCTGTGGAAATCATACTTTAATGAAAGGTGGTGATTCTGCCATGAAGAATGAAAACATAGTTAAGTAGTTTACATTCACAAAATAGTTTTGTGAGATGAGAACCACATTAGATAGCTTGTGAATAAAAAGCATCCATACAAAACACAAATTTTATTGCAATACTGCGTACCATGATGAAGCCTTTGCGAAGTGTAAGATAATCAGCACGAACCACAGAATGTGCAAATTGTCGAAAAAAACATGTCTGCAGCTTATTTAAAATAAAATTAGATAGATATGCAGTTATACTGAGTAAATGCTTCAAAATGAAACCGGAATTTACATAGAATTAGATGATCAAAATGATATATAAATTTAGTAGTAGAGGGTACACGGTACAATTTGATCAAAAGCTGAAAAATCTACTCTTTTCTGCATATTATGATTTTAAACATTCGTGATATCTTCCTAATTTCTTCAAATAAATTTAAGAAACTAAAGAGGGGAATGCTAAAAAAACAATAATGAAATGAAACCAATTGGAAACAAGAAAGCAAAGGGAGATATATGTAGTTACCACCCAAATAAGGGAACTGTTTTTGAACAATGGATTTGATACATGAGACTTGACAAAGGTTGATTGCCTTCTCATAGTCAACTCTCTTGTAATTTCTGTTGAAACAAAAGAATTGAAAAATCAAATTCAAAATATGGTTACAATATGCACTTCATGAACACATATTTTCTGTCAATGAACTCTCCTAAAAGCCTACTAAACAGGATCAGTGAAGTGAATTAGGAGAGGTCATACACAAATGCTTTTGGATTTTGATTATATAACAGATTGTGTTATCTGCATTGACTACATAACTCAGAGAAGAGATGCATTATAAAAATAGTTTTTTAAGTTTGTATATCAATCATACAACTAAAAACATAGAAATAGTTTTCATTCAAAGGGCAATGTGCTTACCAGATAATGAATCACGCCGATCCATGTGAGCCTCATCTTCCCACACTCTCCAACTGTGAATCTGGTTTGAACTACTATTGTTATTATGTCAAACAAAATCCCAAATGATATTTTTTACTTTATAAGAAAAATGCACAAATCTTTTCCATGGATTACTTAGTTAATTTTCATAGGACCAATCTCCGTACTTTTACTTTGTTTGAATAATAGTCCTTTTCTGACAACATAAATGTAATGTACATCGTATCAAAACTTATTTCCAAATAAAATCATGTTAGACATCATTATGAACTTGATATCTCAATTATGCTGGTATCGTAAAGTCCATCCATCATTTATCAAAACTTATTAGAAATCTCTCAAAGTATTTTATAACATCATCCCAATTTGTTCAAGGTTTTAAGCATGGTAAAGAACTAGAAAAATCATTGTGAAAACCCAAGCGCATTTTGAAGAAAATTTACACTAACCATTTTTTTGAAACAGTGACAAGTATTTGGCAGACATTCTTAATCTATAAACAGAAAACAATAACTCACCTTCACAATGGCCAACAACATAGTTAGGCAACTGTAAGATATATGAGTTACTGCCATGACAAAAATGAACCTGTGCAGCTGCTCTAGACCTTCATACGAAACAAATGGTTCATAACCCTGACCATGATAACAAAGTTGCAAATTAACTACAATGATTTAGAGCAGTAAAAGCAAGTGATAGTCAAATTTTATACATGTAAGGTATATTATTGCTCATGCCTCTTTGCAAGTGCTTCTGTTTATTCCATTCAACATCCTCCCAGATACATGATAAGCAGAAGCCATCCATAATTTACGCTTTTCAGAGCCATTCTCTTCCATTTGTTCATCAATCTGTGATCGAGTGCATGGAGCAAAAGCACTGTTGTAGAACTTAGATGGAATGCAGATATTAGCTATCATGCGTGATGTAGCTGTTAGTAAGAGTGATATAAACCCGAGTAACATCAATTCTGAAGATGGAATTCCAAAATAATGGGAACTGATTAGTAAGAATTGTTGTTTATATCTGAAACGAATACAATACAAGTATAATTTAATGCACAGCACCTTCTTTCATCTTCTCTAAAGCTGCAAGCAAAGGTTTCCGGTTAGTTTTCCGTAGCCACTGCAGCCACAGAAAAACATAATCACACATCAGAATTCATGCCAAAGGCAAAGTATTTGATTAATGAAAGGATTGTTCTTCAATCACAAGTGAGACAAGTATGTGATTAAGACAGAATCAAGCTCAAAAGTTTAAACAAAAATGAAAAGTGAAATGCATATGAAAAGTTAAACAAAATTTCAACTTTTACCATACAACTTTTTGCAATACCAGAGAAATTAACATCAAGAAACAGCATAGATTCTAGTTTAACTATTACTTACATTGCTTAAACGGTGAATGGAGCGTTCCACAAGCAGAGAGACAGCAACAAAGACAGTTAACACAGTAGCAACAGACCATGTAGGAGTCAAGGCCAGTGACCTTGTTTCCTGTGCATTATTGTCCATTTTGAAATACCCAAATCACAGACCAAACCTTGAATATGGCTATGGCTATGCCTAATAAAGTCACAGGCCAACTTCTTCAATGGACTTAAGACATAGTCTCATCAAAGATCTCATTGGAAAACTATACAAATAGAACTCATAAGTAGAAATTCTAAAGTATCTTTCTTCAACAGACAATACAAAGTAGTGATCTTGACTACTAATTTACATACAAATACAAAGATACAACAGATCAAAGGAATAGGAATAGAACCCAAATGGAAGCTTTAATTTCCAATCTCTTTTTCATTGACTCCAAGGTTTGAACATATACCATTTGCTAACAAAGAAAACTTTGGTAAAGCCCCCAAATGAACATGGTGATTAGCTCCTCACTGCATGTCAAAATCTTCCATAACCATCATCAAAGACTCTTCCAGAAAGAAAAAAGAAAACTATTTCCAATATGACAAAGATGGTGAAAAGAAATTTCCTTGACCTTGTTTCTCTCACTTTCTCCAGAGAAAATGAAAAAGGAAAAAGCAAACAAAAAAAAAAAGGCTCTTTCTTTTCCTTCCTGAGAGCCCTTCTGAACTCTATTCAGACCAACCTTATTTGCAAAATCATGCTCACATTCCAAAGACACTTTACTAGTTCCTTTAAAAGCCCAATATTTTCCTTGATTCTAATTTAACGACAGTGCCTAGCAGATTCAGACATTCTCCAATGGGAGTAAAGGCCACAACTTTTTCCCAAACATGAAGTGCCCACAACCTTAAACCCCTGTCAGGAATCTAGGAAACTCAGACCGGAAGCTGTCACTCTGTAAGAAGTGAACCCAGAAGAGTTAAATCTGAAGATCTCTCTCTCACTCTGTCTTTCACATAGTCACAAGCTGTAACTGACAAACTAGTTGTTTGTTCCTAATGCAATACATTGAATGAGTTCACCAAAAACTACATGCATTTTTATGATTCCAATATAAAATGAGGGACAAGGCGCGTCTTTTCCAGCTGCAATATCATGTCAATTCACTCTGTTCAGTATCTCTTCAATGGGCCACAGGTGCGTGCCAACTCCCACTCATGCACTATATAATATACTAATCAACCACATCTACCATGTTGCTTGATTCTTGTGTTCTTTAACCAGGTAAGTTCAAATTACATGAAAGAAAAAAAGGGTTAAAGATGAATATACTTTTTTAATTATCGAACTCACACAAAATGATAGTCTTTATGCTTTTATAAAAGATAATTCCTTGATACAAACAAAAAAGATGATAGAGTATTTTTCTTCAACTCTGTTTCATTAAGGAGAGATAACTTTTTTTACACACAGGTCTAATAATTTACCTGTGATTTATATATAAAAATTAAGTTACTTCATTAGTGATTTTAAAAGAATTGTTTTTTTCATTTAAACCATTTATTATGATTCTGAAAATTAACATATCTTTATATTAAAAGAAAATGAAAATATTTATAATGATTATGTACCGTCATATTATTTAAATAAAGTATTATCATTACTCAATGATGAATAAACAGTGGTTTAAAAAAGTATTGTTCATGCAGCATGCACGTGTTTCCCTAATACAGCTTTTATCTTTTTTCGCGCTGCAGTACGTGTATACCGCACTTGTCGTTCCTGCATCACCGTAACATTTTGCATACTTTTTTTTATATAATTTTTATTATTATTAATTGGTTTTGGTGAAAATGAATTTTAATTTGCAATCCACAGATGATAAGTAATGGTACTAGTATAAGTCGGATGCAATTCCTTTAACATTTTTATATTATTTTTAATAAAAAAATGAAGTCTGGGTACTATATGGAATAAAAATTTGCATTACCGACCGGTAAAAAATGGAAGAAAAAAAGAAGAACTTGTATTTGGATTGTGTATAATAGAGAACAAATTTGAAAATAAATGAGATGTAAATAATTTTTGATTATTTATTTAAGGAAAAGTTTGATAAAATTTGGGATAATGTAGTGTGTTAAGACATAACACATGAAAAGAAGTTTAGATGTTTGTGATTTGTTAGATATCGTCCCACAAGACCGCAAGTTGGTGATGTTAAGAGTGTTAGGTTTAGTCCAAATCTCAATCCATATTCAAATATGTCGGTGCCACATGTCCAAACTTCAATTACCATTTTCTTTTGTTTTACCAACTATATATATATATATATATATATATATATAACTAAAAAAACCCATGCATGTTCTATTATATTAAGGCATTTTAAGAGATAAAAAAAAATAAACATTTTTTAAATTAAAATTAATTTATTATAGAAATCTATAAAATAAATTACATTTAGAAGTAAAAAAAAAAATCTTTAAATTTAATGAAGTATGAGTCTATTTATAAAAGATTTCATACCACTCTTTTAATCCAAAATCATAAAACAATAAATATATATATATATATATATATTATGGATTATCCGTTTCTCTTATCTTTAACCATTATGAATGTATAATAGTTACTTTTATTTTAAATTTTTTCATTAAATAGTTACGCCAATAATTATTGTCTGGTTGTATAAAGAATTACACTAGTCAACTTATCACTTTCATTTTATTTTGTAAAAGCTTAAAAATTTATATTAACTCAAAATAAACTTATATTTAGTGTTTTAGTACAAAAAATATATAATATTACTTAAAAAAAGTCATCGATAAATATTTTTCTTATTTAACTTATTGAAATGACTCTAATCATATAAAGTACTTGACGTTGGAATATTAATACTAAAAGGAAGGTTCAAGTTAGGTCACTTATATTTGTCATGAGGTCACGCATAAAGTTGTTTTACTTAAAGAAAATAATCATAAGTAATGAGTGTATTTATATGTAACCCTAAAATTTTATTTATTTTTAATTTAAGAACTAAAATAAATGAATATATTAATTAATTAATCATTTCATTGTAGATTTACGAGACCAAAAAAAAGATTAATGATTCTTAATCGACGACTATGAATAATTAATTAATTGCATATATATATATATATATATATATATATATATATATATTATTGTTCTTCTGTGATGTTTTGGATGTGAAACAATGGAAAAGAGATAAAATTGTATTATTTTAAAATTCTAAAGATGGGGGCAGAAAAATTCAATCTTATTGTCAGTAAATATATTCATTGCAGGGTTTTTAAGTTTGAAATTGTAATAACGAGACTTGCTAGTTCAACCAAAAAGTTAATAAATTGATTTAACATAGTTTATGACCAATACAATCGGTCTGAAAATTGATTAAATGGATTAGAATAAAAGTTGAATACTTATATAATTTTGATTAAGTGTTAAAATATTAAGTATAAAGCATGATCATGTTTTGTCTACAATACAATAACTCCAACTCAACAATAAAACATGATTCATGTAAGACACAAATGTGATGTCTCACAAACGAACAATATAGTGCAATCTTAATTTTACATATGACAAAACATGAATATGTTGATATGATAAGCATATATAGATTTGAGGTAACATCGTGTATATATATATATATATATATATATA
>Ga0214542_1000392_pt1 | contig 77078 bp, 34 predicted proteins | sample CNSS1metaG_FD_160096 | JGI IMG/M metagenome (GOLD analysis project Ga0214542, IMG submission 160096) | Root nodule microbial communities from cowpea collected in UCLA plant growth center, Los Angeles, California, USA - CNSS1 | ecosystem: Host-associated > Plants > Roots > Nodule | place: USA...
ACATTAAATATTTTATATATATATATATATATATATATATATATATATATATATATATATATATATATATATATATATATATATATATATATATATAATAGTTTTTAATTTATTTCTATGATTTACTTTTAACTTATAAACTATCAATTATTTTATTAATTTATTTCAAGTTGTATCTTACCTCAATGTGTTATTTTATATCGGTTGATATTGAGTAAATTGCCATAATTAAGTAAAGTTCAAATCATAATAAAAAAGAGTAAAATAGTAAATGTTTTTCTTAAAAATAAGTTACAAAATACAATAGAAAAAGTTAATATAAAATTTTAAATTTTTTTAATAACTTAAAACGAATGCTAGGGCGATAGATGAAAAAAAAAATGACCATTTACATTTCGATATCCAATTCAAAAAATTCAATATTACCCATATCTTATCAATGAAAAGATTTCCATTAAAATTGGAATAGATTCAAAAATTACTCACCGAAAAACATGTACATCCCTACGAGTGAGGGTTATAACATGTACATCTTGAATAGGTGGAAATATCAATAATATTTAAACCTTAATTTTATTTAGAAATATTGAATTTATTTCTTTTAAATTAATTAATTTATTAACAAAATAGATTTCTATAACGTGATTCAGTTGTAAACAGTTTTTTTTTGAAAGATAAATTATAAGGATCATAATATATAAAAATTTTATTGACTTTGTATAAAGAATAATTAAATATTTCATTTAAAATATTATAATTAGTTAACAATGTAAGAACGTTTACTATTTGAAAATTAAAATCTTTATCATATTCTTACAAATAAAATTACTAATAAATTAGCAAAATTGTAGCAACGGCTTATTTAATTTAAATTATATCATAGTTATATAAATTAAAATAAAAACATATTGTATTTATACTCCTTTATTGCAATATAAATAGGTTTTTGGTGAACTTTTTGCGTCGATTTCAATAGTTTTTATAGGGTACTAACAACAATTGTAGTTTTCAAATAGCTGCTGGTAATTCTTTTGCTTCTAAATTTTTATTATATTATAAATAAAAAAAGATGTCTATCTGGAAAAGAAAAAAATTGTGGATTAACTAAAAAAATGTTTATTTATATAAACAGGAATTTTTTTTGAAAAACTATTAAAATGAAAATAAGGTTAATTTTTTTTTCCTAATTCATTAGGATTATTTGAAAAAAAATGTAGAGATTCAAATTGTAATATATAAAACAAAATTTTACTTTACTGGTTATTCATTTTCAAATCTTATTGTCTCTCTAACTTATTGCTCGTATTATTGACTTTGTCTTTTTTCAGTTTTTAATTTTGACTTTTCGTTTCTTGGAAAAGCTTTTTATAGTTAGGAGATGGATTTTATTGAGAATCAGCGCATCAGAACTACCTCACAAAACAATTGATGATGCAAATTTTAAAATGAGATTATTGAAATATTTTTGTGTGATATAAATATTAAATTAGAAAAGTTTTAAGTTCTAATGATAAAGAGTATTATTTGTTCATAACAATTAGGTGTGTTTGAATTGAGGAGACATTTGAAGAAATAGTAGAGAAAGAATTATAGTATTGTTTGGATTAAGGAAAAAAATAGTATGACTTAAATAAATTTGAGATAAAAAATTGTGTATGATGTGATAGATATGATATATTAAAAAAATATTTTAATAAATAAAATTAGATAATTATTATTTTATTCATGATATAAATTTAAAAGAAATTAATATATATAGAAGGGGCAAGGATTTAAAACCACAAAAGTTGGGAAATCAATATCGCTAAAATGATATTTATACCATAGTGTAAAAATGATATTTCTAGAATTAACTAGTTAACTCAGCTTTTAGTTTTTATTTGGAATAAATAATTTATTAGGATGTGTTTTAATACGACAACGAATGACTGTTTGAGTTTTAAAACCAAAAAAGTCTATTAATTGTTGTAAACGCTTGTTTTTTCTTATGTTCTTTTACTTTGGATTATATATCATAAATATATATATTTTTGTGTGTTTTAATAGAATTAAAACTAGAGAATTGAGATGTTATAAAGGGTTCTCCCTGCTAAAGAACAGAAAAGTTTAGTTTTACATAAATATTCTTTTATCAGTACACTTAAAAAAAAACTCTTAAACAATAAATAATTTTAAAGATCAATTTAAAAATCAATTTTCTTGGTAACAAAATTTTTAATAATTTAATTATAATTTTCTAAAATTCTTTTAGTTACGAATAATTTTTATTTATAAATTAATCATTATAATAACTTATTATTCAATATTTTTTTTATATCTTTATAACATGTATTTCTGTTTCTTAAATAATGCTTAAAGATACTCGTGAGCAATATTAAATATGCATATGCGTGGGGAAAAAATGATTTGGGTAAATTGATAAAGTAGGACCCCTGATGAGAAATCAGATTAAAATTGAGATGTAATACCTTCCTCGATTATAACCGGTGAATTGAAGGAGGGATTATGTGGTGAAGGGTACAATAGTTTTAGGTTTAATATAGTGTGATCATTATATTCTACCATCAGACTTAGTAGAATTTTGGCATTTTAATTTTATTTATGCTTGCGTCAACATTTACGTTTTTGTGTATTTGGTGTTGTCTCCGCTCTCTTTCTTTAATCATGATTTGTGGAGATTAGAGGATACGTGCTGATATCTAATTTGAATGGAGAACATATTAAAAGGGGCAATGTATTGGTGTCATAAACTTAGTAGCTGTTCACTTTATGGAATTAAATACACTGTATAAACAGTGGTTTTTTTTTTTTTTTTAATTTTTGTTGAATGTGGAAGGAGATTTTGACAAAGAGAAAGACATAACATGTTATATGAAATTGTCTTGCTTAAACGGTTTGAGACCATTATATTGATGAAGTCTTCAATAGTTGTATAAAACAAGACCACTCAAATGACACTTAAGTTATGTTGATGATTCATATGTTCTCGATTATCACCAATATAATCATAATTAATATTAAAAATATTATAATAATTCCACGTCATTTTAATTATTCAGTAGATAGTGTAAAAAAAATGAATAATTTTAAAATTTATTCTGTTGTGCATCAATATACACGTAAAGTTAATTGACAATCGTACCATTGACCAACATGATGAAATGACATGTTTGACTCTCTCAACTTACACTTTTAATGTTTTTGTTTGGCAAGTGGCAACATTAGAATAAAGCGAAACCTATGATAGCTCAATTGAATCAAAATGGAGTTTGACAATCTTTTCTTGCATCTTAATTTCAAACTTCGAGTTTCTGGAATCAACTTGGAAGATCACCAAATATTTATGGATTTTTTTATTTATTTTCTTCTTCCACTCTTTCTCCATCGCATGCAAATAATCACAGGTTTGGTGATAAAATAATAGAATCCAATATAATTTCTATTTTTCAGAAATCCGTTGTAAATTTGTCGCACTTTAGATTTCTATATATATCACACCTTAAATAACTATAAAGTGTTTCGTAGGTGACAATATGTGGTGTGTGGTTTATTATGGGCGAATATGAGCACACAGAAAACAGCTACTTGCTTCATCAAGTTTCCAACTGCAACCCTACAAATTTAACTATGTTCGCTTAATGATTTATCTGGCTTTCCTTTGCAATGAAAACTTCTTTAACCCACACCACCTTTCTTTGCTGGAATAGTGAAAGTCCAACCATAGGTGTTGCCTTCAACTTTCCCTCGTTGACTCAAACCTAAAGCCTAAATAAACAACTAATAAAGGTTTAAACATCAAAAATGGTTGTTAGCATATCGAATGTTTCCAGAAAGATGATTTTTAGATCAGTCGTCTCTTTATCTTTGTTTTTCTTCACTTTCTTTGAATTCCTCTTCTTTCCTTTATTTTTTTTTTAACATCTTATTTAAAGATCTATTATTTGCTACAACAATGATGTCATCACTCCCATTTTTTGACTTTCATCATTTACTTTCTAACGTAACTTAGTGTGAGTTATTGATTAATGTATTATTATCTTCTCCTTTAAAATAATAAATGATACATAATAAGTCACTTCAGAAAATAAATAATGAGATCAAAAAATGAGAATAGTAATATTATTGTCCTATTTACTATTCAACCCCTTATATATCTTGTATAACCTTCCATAAATGTCTACCAAGTCTGCCTTTTATTGATTTGAGCCTCGATAAAATTGGACTCAACACCACACTATCTTTACTAGAAAGTGTTATCTTTCTACTGAAAATTACACATGTTTCAAATTTCATATTATTCGGATATTACTAGAGAACTAAAGTCCAGTCATGCTTTAGAGTTAACTTAAACACAAAAAGTCTTGCAATTATTTGAGGTTGATTACGGTACAAATTAAAATAAAGATGGAACCCACCCAAGCATATGTGAGTCAGTATTCACATTATTGAAAGAAAAAGAGAGTATTGAAGCTACAATTTATTAATTTGAAGGAGAACAAATTCAAACATTCTACCTACATATAACATCCATTGCCAAATATAATTAAACTTCGCAAAAGGTCACACCGTCATTGATTTTGCAAACACAGTTGTCTTGTCATTATAGCAGCTGCCTCCACACTTGATTAATCCAAAAGAGTTAAAAACTTTGCTGACCCACAATTCCCACAAGAAACTTTGATAAAAATTCACTTTTAGAAAATCTCATAATAACGAGAGAATAAAAGTTCCTTTCTTCTCTTTAACCTTGTCTCGAGAATTGAATCAATAAACAGGTAGACATTTTGGACATTAATTAATATAAATAATTACTTCATCTTACCTGTTCTACTGAACTTTACAGCCAATGCATCCAATATATAATAATAATCAGAAATAGCAAACATTTACTCTATATATCACTTTTCTCGTATACTTTCCTCTACTAGGTGAAATTTAATTAGATTTCACTGAGCATGTGAGTCCCGTTTCCTATTTGGTTGTCGTTATCATCTGTGCAATAATATAAAAGCTAGAGACCCACAACAATGGTGTGTGGTGCACCACCATCTAAGACGTAACCTTAAATCAAACGTGTGTTCTATTTTACCTTGTTATTATGTTACGTAGATCGCATTCCACTTTTCGCTCAATGCTGTCTCAATTTTTAAAAAATATACCACACCGACACACGCGTTGGGCGTGTGAGACATTTATCACCCTATTGACGTTTATCTATTTTTCTTTATTAGGTAATCACATTTATAAATCCTTTGAATTAGTGTATAAGCTTTATTTTGCAGGTATAAAAGAGGACTGCATCGTGTTACCGGACAATTTTTAAAATGATTTAACTGATTAATTATTTTTTCATAAAGAGAGGAGATGTATGTTATTTAAAAATTTGAATCCTTAATTTAATTTAAATTTAAATACTAATTGAGTTTATATTTTTATTGAGTTTGTTAAATTTAGTCTTAATTTTTTTAAATCAAGTCTTTTGTACTTTTAATTATTTTTTTATATAATCATTTAAATAGTTAACAACATAGTAAATAGATGACCAATTCATCTGATGTGGCTTGATTTATCTTACCTGTCTTAAGAAATCAAAATTCATCTTCCTTAAAAAAATTAAAATGCTAGAATTTCTTTCATCATCTTCAACATCCATAACATAGTCCATTCCCAATCCTATCAGAGTCGATGCTAACAATGTCGTCTAATGATATTGTTGATGTCACCACCGTCTCCCACCAAGCTCTTCCTCTTCCATGATGATGAATTTTGTTTTTCAAAGACACATAAGATAAAATAGGCCACCTCAAACGAAATGAGTTACTATGTGTACTATGTTGTTATTTAAACGGTCTCACCTAAAAAGATTAAATTAAATTGATAAAAATGAACGAAAATTAAGATTTGAACGAAAAAATAAAAATTAAATTAAATTGAATAAACTAAAAAATAGGAAGTAAAATAGTATTTAATTAAGCCTTTAATATAAAAGTAGAATATGATATTATTTTGTGGTGTTGAAAATATTTATGGTATGCGGACATATATTGTTGGAAATTAAATTTGATTTGGCGTTTGGGTAGGGTAGGGGAGTCATAAATCATGGGTGATGAGATGACAGTTGTAGAAGGGAGAGCATTGTCCATGCCCTAAACTTGTGAAATTAATTAGAGACAACCTAATATGTAATTAATTTTTGAGCCAAACTTTGGAACGAGGTCCACACAGAGATAACCAAAATAGAACAAGTATGGAATGGGCGAAAACCAAATAGCATGGTCCAAAGTTCAAACCAACCATATTCAGGTTGGGCGAGTGTAGTAGTAGCAGCAGTACGAGTCACATTTCCCATTCTCGCCATGCTACCATTTATTCCCACGATCCCTCCACCTTCTTTCGGAACTGCACATTTCTACACACTGCACATTTCTACACAACCCATGCACAAAACAATCTACGCATAACATTATGAAACGTCTATTCTTGAAATTGATTTCGATTGAGTCACCGTTGCCTTAGGCTAGACTGGTTTCAGGACCCATTCGTACACTGCACACATTCATATGCCATCACTCATGAGTGATGATGATGATGAGTCGAAGCCAAATCGATACGATTTTTTGGTGTTATTGTTACCGTACGACCAGGCTTGTTACAGCTGTAAACAATTCCACAACCCAACAAACAAAAACAGTACTCACCTAAGCCCCCCAACCTGCTCACTCTGACTCCTTTTGTTGGGTCCAGCATGCATTTCCTTACGTGCTTCTCCACCACTATTCACTTTTACAACCACATTTTCTTCTTCAATTCACCCATTTCGTTTCTGTTCATTGTGTATAGCAGTATCAAAGATACGAATTGGATCCATACGAAAACTCCAAAACCAGGAAACACCACATTACACGCAAAATTATATTTCTTTGTCTCATCTCTTTGGATTTTAACCTTTAACAAATGCCCCAGGATTGGATAAGGATAAGGTTACGTTCGTCAACCCATTCAATCATAACCACCTTCGCTTATTTATTCCGTCGTTTCTCACATTTCACCATCCTTCTCGCAATCTCACCCCATTCCTTTTCTTTCTGTTTCTTATGCTGTCCACTACCATACCACCTTCTACTTTTGTCGCAACACATCCAATTTTTATCGTAATTGCATAATCTTACCCCTCTCAACTTCTATTTAATGTATAACCAGAGGGCTTACTTTCATTAAATCAAAACAAATTAATTAACAATAATTCCATTCTTAACCAACAACTTATTGGTTTAAGTAAAAAATACGAATTTCTGAAAAAAAAAAAAAAAAAAGACTTGGAAAAAAAAGTATGACTGAAACTAATTAGTCAAATTTTCCTGTAGAGCTTAATCGTTGACCGTGTGAATAGATAAATATTTTCTGTAACCAAAATAATTTGATGTCGTATGAATGAAAAGGCCTATAAATACGTATTTTCATGCTGCAATATACTATTTTGCGGTCAAAACCTAAAATGGAACTCGTGTTAATAATATAAGGAGGCAGAATAGAAGGGTATATCAATGAATATCCATCATGACTTGGTCCAACTCTCCCAGAATCTATTCCTTTCCATTGTTCCTAAAACAACCCTACAATGTCCAAAATTTTATATTATTTTTTTTTTCTTTTAATAAAGCTTTTTATGTACAAAAGAACAAAATCACCCGCGCATATATTCTCTTCCGAAACTACCCCTACTCCGGAATGGAACTCAACAACGCCGCAAACCTCCCCTTCCCGGCGGGTGCGGCGGCCCTTCCTCTTCTATGTACAGTTCCGGCCCCGGCAGCGAGTGCGGGAGAGACGCGCTTAGGGTTAGAGTCATATTCGTTAGAGAACAAAATCTGTTTGCGGCGAGAGCCGCATTTATCGGCGGTTTTCATGAGCGCTGAGCTGGCCTTGACGGCCAATGCGGCCATCTCTTGAGGCTGCAAGCGGTGATTCAGGCGACTGAGGGGAAGCGCGAAATAGAGCTGACCGGGTTGCAGGACCTGGTCCTCGTCGATGGCCGAAACGACATCGTCGAAGTCCATTTCGTCGGAGTTACATATGAAGCAGGCTGGGTACTTCTGCAACAAGAACGATACCTTCACCGGATAGGAGAACTCCTGCAACTTTCCGTCTTGCAGAATAAGCTTGGCCGTGGCAACCTGGGTTGAATCGGAGGAGTTGCAGTTTCCCATGAGTGAGTGAGCCCGGTGGGTGCGACTCGGTGAGGGCGGAGAATCAGGAATCAGGAATCGTGGTAATTGTTTGTTTGGAGAAAGGGGAAAAAGAAGGGAGAATATATATAGGGAGTGAAATGGAGTACTTTGCCACGTGGGATTTAGAATTAATTTAATTATGCAATTTTGGAACAGTGCAAATGGCTTTCCAGGCTGTAAGTTGGTGTTGACAGGTTGTAGTACTTGCTCGCATTAGTGTGCCAAACTGACCCTATTCTCCAGATCCTCTACGTATTTACCACTCATGCCACTCCCTTCTTTGTTTTGGCTCAGTTTGAATCAAGTGTGAGGACCAAGCACATCACGTGAAATCTCGTGGGGGCGGTGTTTTTTTTCACCTCCTGTTAACTTAAAATCACACCAAACCTTCAATAATCAATAAATCTTCCTCCACACAGAAACAGTATCTAGTGCTTTTTCTTTAGTAAAGAATCCCATCATTACTTAATCTTAACCTCATAGAAGGGAACTCAACTCGGATATGCATGATGCGTAGCACGTCATTGCATTCCACAGAAGCATAACACGAAATAAACTATGCCTCGTGTTTCTTTCTTTTCTTTCTTTTGTCGTTTGCTATTGTTCCAACACGTGAAAATAAATCTCTGGCTCTCTCGCTAGTCGCTATGTGCATTATGAGCACTTTTTTTCATAATGACGATGTTGAGAGATTCGGCAGACCGACTTTAGTGTTCTGTTTTTCTTCCTTGTTAAAAAATAAAAAAAAAAAAACATAAAACAAACAGTTGGTGGTAAAAGGAAGGAATAGATCCCCGCTTTTCGCGATTTCACGCTGAAAACATTAGACAACAGTTTGGTGAATATTAATGCTCCCATATGAAACAGTTTACCAGGTAGCACAGCACTATACTTGTTGTGATGTTAATGTTGTTGATTTGACGAATAAGGTTATATAATTTGATGGTGGATGATGAAGATGTTGCAGAGTATGAAATGTTTACGTGTGTAACATTATGCAGGTTGAAATATAATTGGAGTGGCAAAGTGTGTGGAGATTGGCGTTAGAAGAAGACGTGGCAGGTGGAGAAGTGTATGGTGCCTCGCTGCAAGGCAGCTAGGAAGCCACGTGGAGAAAAAGACAGAGGGAATCGTAAACCAGACAAATAAAACAATAATAACAATAATTGATAAAGTGTAACATAAAAAAATAGAATTGATAAATAATAAAGTGAGATTGCAGAAGCAGAAACACTCCGACAGAATCTGGCGTAAGGTGATCTGGGTTGAACCCCCTGCAGCCTCACCAGGCACCATAACCCATTCCTGATACAATTTTGCTCCTTTATGAGGACCCAATATTTTTTATATGTAGAAATAATAAAATGGGTTATTATTATTATCCTTTATTTTGAAACAGTGACACCAACATAGCAACATGGTACAGGAGTTAAGAATAAGACCTAACTTTATTCGTTTACTTCACTATTTGTTGAATGTTATGCTTAATCTAATCAAGAAATTCTTGTGAAGGAAGTAAAGGGAAAGTACAATAGTGCCTCCTCTTATGTTGTTGGTCTGGGTGGGGATCTGAAGTGAAGTGATTTTTTTTTTTTGGAGGTCCATGATGTTGTTCAAAAGGACTTGTCTTTCTCTTCCTTTATAATATTTGGTTGTTATGTTAATAATGATGGTCATTACGTGACCCAGCCTCAAACCATACCATGAAGCTTCTTCACTCATTCCCTTCCCCACTCAATCATGGTCTCTATCGTGAAACCTGGTCCACTTCGCAATACTTTCTATTTTCTTTTCCAAAATCATATTCCTTTTACACCTTTTTCAAAACTCTGACCCCATAACAAATTCATTGCTCTATTAGTTCTATCGATTTATTTTTAATATTTTAAGATGCATGTACATCATTAGATCGGTTTTTAAAAGTGATTTCAATGTTATTATTAAAAATTAAAATATGGGTTAAATAACTTTTTTCCAAATTGGAATTAGTCTTTCTTTGAAACTTTAACTCAATTTAGTCTTTTAATTTTAAAAATACGTGAATTTAGTTCTTTTAACTATATTTTACTAATTTTATTTGACATTTCAAATACATCTTAGCTAACATTTAAGCGAAAATATTTTTTTTAAATGTTGTAAACAACTCAAATGTTATATTTAAACATATTTGAAATGTCAAATAATCTTCATAAAAGTTTAGTTAAAAAGACTAAATCTATAATTTATAAAGTTGATGGACTAAATTGAGCCAGAGTTTCAAAGAAAAACTAATTCCAAATTTCATTGAAACTTAAGAGACAAAAAACATATTTAACCTTAAATATAGGTATAATTATTTATTTGGTACTCTAAGTTTAGTTCAATCTGGTTTCCATATTTCTTGTTGATTCAATTTAGTATTCCAATTATTTAAAAATGTTCAATTTGGTCATTTCCGTTAAGTTGGAGTTAATATTGTATCCGTACAGAACACTTATGAAAAATAAAATAATTTCGGCTTAATACGTATCCTTTGTACGAAAACAATATTAATTCCAACTCAACAAAAATGATAGAATTAAACCCTTTTAAATAATTGGAATACTAAATTGAATTAACAAAAATATGAAAACTAAATTAAAATAAATCAAAAAATTGGATAACCAAATCAGAAATTATACCTTAAATATATTATTCATTCTTTTACGAGAAGGTATTGGAATAACTAATCATTTGACTTTGTGAAAACAATCTAGCTGTTAAATCTAACGCGGGCGATTTTTTAAATTTACATTACATTTTTCAGAATATATATATATATATATATATATATATATATATATATATATATATATATATATTAAAGGCATTATATAAAATGATAATATGAATTAGTATATTTGTATTTAAGTTTTAATTCATAGTCACTTTTAATTTATTAAACCATCTTCATAATAAAGGTTATGTTATGATGAAGGTCTAATATATTTTTTTTATGTTTTATTCTAACGCATACTATTTAAGAGTTCATTGTAACTTCTACTCTCATACAAGAATCTCTGACAAGATTCTGATAAGATAACACTCTTTGAACTCTGAAAGAAAAGTTGCTTCCAAGACACTTTTTATTTTATTTTTATGACTTATTTTAAGTTTTATAAGTTAGACATTATCTTTACAGCAGAAATATTTCAAAGTTAATTTAACAAGTAGAAATAGATGGTACTAAATATTAGATTTCATGTTAATTTTGATAGTTGCACATTAAAAAATTGTACTTTCTTCATATGTTTAGACCTAGAATAATATTAATTTAGTTTCATGGGTTTATTTTTATGTCTTGGTTCAGTAATAATTCACTCCTTTTTCGTTCAAAATATAGTAAGTCATCTTCAATATCATTTTTTTATAAATAACCAATTATCTAACCTTACACAACCAGTCATACTATTATCATAATTAACTATAATTAAAGACTAAGTATTAAAAGTTAAATTATTTATGTAAAGTTTACCGTTAAGGTATGGTATAAATAATTTCCAGCGTTACTTTCACCATTCATATGGTTTGAAGGTTGAATTGGAAGTATTGTGGTACATTTCCGGCATGAATTAATAGTGGTGGGGTAGTGAGAGGAAGAATCAATAGCCACACAAAATTTATAAAGGACAAATGCTACCTACCTTAATTATTTAGCATTTAATTAAATTCTTGTATCTTTTTTTCTTTTTTCAATATTATGATACTTGTGGATGATTTTGAAATTGGATAAATATTTTTGAAAGAAAACAAGTTAAATTGGTGCAAGTGGATACATTCTAAAAATTGACATGTTTTGGTCCATTTTGATATCTCCTCATTAATTCCTTTTGAATGTAACTTAGTATTTTAAAACGAGGTTGGAGATATGCACATGATATGCTTTTTACATACTATTGATTTCAAAGACATCCTTAAATCTTGCCAGTGTAAAAGAAGAAAAAAGTTTTAAGAAAAGATTCCATTCATTGAATTTACAAGTAACTAAAGTCTTATATCATATTTTTTTTTTAAGTTTAATTAATACTTAATTTAACACATTTTCCATTAAGTGTTTACTCAATTATTTAAGGCGTTCATTTAATTAATACTGGTGGTTTGCCATACTTTAAGAAACGGGTTAAATATATATATATATATATATATATATATATATATATATATATATAACTTTTATATTTATGTAAATTCAGCAACTAAGGAATTCATATATTTTCCAGTTACTTATAATTCACAAAAAAGAGACCCAATTTTGTAAAATTTTAAATTTTAAATGTGTGGCTTATAGAATTTTGTTTAAAGAATTAAAATATTAAACAAGAGTATTTTTTAAGAAACATAAAGTAGACTTGAATTTAATCTTTATATAGAAGCATTTATTCGAAAGATATCTATTTTGTCTAACAACAAAATACATTTTAACACATTTTAAACTTATTAAATATATTTTTAGTCTCTAAATTTTGACATAAAATTTAAATTTATCCATATATAAAATTTTGATGTAGTTTGGTCATAAATTTTAAAAAATGAACGGATATAAATTTTATAATCAATTACATTAAATATATCAAAGTTTGGAATATCAAACATATTTAATTCCATTTAAAATGTTTAGTAACATAACGAAATATTTTTTATTTCACCATTTAATAATTTGGTTGTGTGTTTTGCTTTGGTTTATTATGTGACGGTGTTCTTAGAAGGGGATAAATAGAAATGCTTATTTGTATGCGATTGGTGATGTGCGAAGGATGCATTGAATGCAGGAATATAATGCAGATTTCATATCAATGTGTTGGGCAGTTGTTTGTACTCATCTTGTACTCTCTCCAATTGACCATTCTAAAAAGTCTCCTATATTTTGAGAGGTCAAAATTTGGGCACGCCAACGATGCTCAATTTTATAATCATATATCAGATTCGATCAAAACATACGAAAAAGGCACATCAAAATTGTCATAATGCCATGGGACTTCAAAATCTAATACACTGACACAACAAAGATTAGCATTGTTGTTTATGCTATGCTTTTGAGTCTAAATACAAAACACTCCATATATTATAATGCTTAATTTGTCGCCGCCGACACTTCAAATTGATTATAAGCTTCGCCAACACTTGTTTGCTTCCAAATCCAATTAATTTGGTCATGCTGCATAAATATACTGCAATATTATATGCACTTATTATTGGACTGGAGGATCTTTTGTTGGGTTCTTTTTACTTTATCAGTATATGAATTTATCCAGATTCATTTCTCAACAGACTATAGCAAATCCCAATGGAAATACGCAGGTGAGTAAAAAAAAATCACAATATATTTTCTCTATTGACAATTATTCGAAGAATTAGACTTTGTGCAAAACACTAGTTACTATAGGCAATGCATTTAGGCTTTCGCTACCATGTGAATCAACATTTCTAAAATGTCGGACAAAGAATCTAAGCTCCTGCTTATGTTGAAGATGAAAAATCAAACATCACACTACTTTCCAATGGAAAACACGCATTCCATATAAATATTTAATTTAAGTTATTTAAGTACAGATTTATATTTTACAATTTAAAATTGATCTTACCAAATTTTAAAACCGAAAGATACTAAATTAACCATGATGGTTTATATATATATATATATATATATATATATATATATATATATATATATATATATATATATATATTGTTTCTTTCAATAGAAGATGCCATTAGAGTTGGGAGGGAAAGATGATTTCATTTTAAGAAGTTACCATTCCATCCATCAAACTTGATGCTGAATTATTGAAGATTGCTAGAGTAGTATATATCCTCCACATCAAAAGATTTACAATGATGTACAGACTTTAGATGATCCATTAATTGATCCAGCGTGGAGTATATACTGGTTGAACTATCATGTCTTTTGTCATCCACCATGAATTGATGGCAACAGCCATCGATTTCAATGCAGCTAATCGCTTTACACTTTTGTATCCCAGCGTCATCCATTATTTTCCTGATTTTTCTCATGTCATCCCATCTTTGAGACTCCGAATACATGTTTGAGAGAAGCACATAAAGGCCAGAGTCATGTCGTCCCAACTCTAGCAACTGCTTCATGATTTGCTTTGCAATCTCCAGATTCCCATAGGTCCTGCAACCACTAAGCAATGCACCCCAAACGACGACGTCTGGTTTAACAGGCATGTTTTGTATCAGGGTCACTGCTTCTCCTATGAATCCCCCACGCCCTAAAAGATCAACCATGCATGCATAATGTGCAACATTTGGAGAAATCCCGAACGTAGAACTCATCATGTCAAAATAATATCGTCCCATGTCCACAAAACCACTGTGACTACAAGCAGAAAGTAACCCTGTGAAGGTAATCTCATCGGGACACAGCCCACTGGCTTGCATCCTCCTGAACATCTCAATTGCCTCTTCTCCAAAACCATGCAAAGCAAGTGCCCCAATAATGACGTTCCATGACACCACATTCTTCTCAGGCATCCCAAAGAATATGTCCATAGCAGTGTGAAGAGCGCCACATTTTGCATACATGTCTATTAGGGAGTTACAGAGCGTCACACTCACTGTGATATCATTACCACAAATGTAATCGTGGGCTTGTTTTCCCAATGCCAGATCGCCCATGTGACTGCAGCATGAAAGAATGTTAACAAGAGTACCATCGTCAGGAATCACACCTGAAATGCACATCCTGTAGAAAAGTTCCATAGCTTCCGTGTAAAGCCCTTCTTGAACATGGCACCAGATTATTGAATTCCAAGAAACCACGTTCTTCACTGGCATCTGATTAAAAATTTGCACAGCGTTATCAATAAGACCATGATTGGCATAAGCATTCACCATACATGTCCAAGAAACGACGTTTTTATCAAGCATTCGATCAAAAACACGTTTAGCACATTGCAAATGCCCGCACTTGGCATACATATCTATCAGGGCATTCGTCACAATCGAATCAATTTGAACTTCAGCAGTAACGATAAAAAGATGCACAAATCTTCCCAAGTCCAAATTACCATTCTTTGAGGAAACAGAAAGCAAGCTAACAAAGGTGAACACGTCAGGCTGTACCCCCTGATGTTGCATTTCTTCTAACAACATAACAGCACCACGACAGTGGCCAATTTTAGAATACCCAGCAATCATAGAATTCCAGGATACCAGAGTCCTGTCAGAAATATCATCAAACACTTGCCGTGCACTTCGTATTAGACGGCAAGCAACATAGACAGTCAAAATTGAATTTTGTACACAGGCATGACATCTCATTCCGAGTTTAATGGCCTGAGCATGAACAATAACAGCTTCCCAATAGAAGGGTTTGGAAGCACAAGCTTTGAAAACAAAGGGGAAGGTGAATTGGTTTGGCATAAGGCCCGCCCTCACCATTTGGCGGTAGAGCAACAAAGAATTTATTGGGTCATCGATATTCGAATAGCCCCTTATTAAATGATTGTACATGAATTTGTTGGGTTGGGGAATTTGATCGAACAGGAGGTGTGCATAACGGAGATCTCCCTCTTGAACACAAAGAGAGAGTAGCTTGCCTAGGGTGACAACTTGGTCCGCAAGTCCATGGAGAATGATCTGGGCATGTACAGGCTTGAGTTGTCTCAAGGAGGAACTCTGATCCAGGAGATGGTGAAGGGTTTGATGAGTGGGTGACTTCAACCTGTGCCATATGGTTGTGCTGATTTGTGTTCGTAGAGAGCCAACGCAGAAAAGGCGGGAACCAACGGTCGCGTGTTTCAGTTTCAGAGTGGAGAACATCAAATAGAAGTACCAAACCCAGTAATACTGCGGTATCCAAGGATCTTGTATATATCCTATCTATTCATTTTTCTGTCGTTAATTAAAAAAAGTATTACATAGTCGTATATGGGTTTAACACCACACAGTTTCCTTTCATGCTTAAGTATTGTTGTTTTCGAAACATAATACCGTTTAAAACTAAATAATAAAATGAAAATTAATGATTAATCAAACACATATATTTGAATAAATTGATTATTGCAATATTTGTTATACTTTTTTCAAATACATAAGTATGTGTGGACGAAGTGAATCCTAAAATTGATTATTAATGATATACAAGATAGGTTTTGCCATCGCTTCACTTAAAAATTGATTGTTAACTGTACTCGTATTTGTACATTATAAGAGAGTAATTAACTTACTCATCATGAATAATTCTCATGAGGATCAACCGAATCCTACTTATTTTACAGTTATATTTTACCAAATTTTAAAGTAAGAACTACGGAAAGATTTAATATGGGAATAAAACACTTGGTTTTAAATAAGTAATGTTAATTGATTAATCCATTAAATATTTTAGGTTTATATTTGTTTTAATTTCCACATCAAGTATTATCTTAACCAAATTCTGTCTTAATTTGTATAATTAATAATGTTGATCCTGTAAAAAAGATAGATTAAATTTGAACCCAAAAAAAATGTTAAAACTCAATAAAATCACATCCTTGGCTCTGTTCCTCTCTCTCTCTCTCTCTCCCATGAACTGATTCATGTTTATAAAACAACTTCAATTCCTTTATCGCCAAAATACTTACAAGATTAAATAGTTCAATCGTAGGTAATAATTACAGTTGAATAACACAGGATATTGTATATAATGTGCGTAAGGTTGAGACTAAGATCAAGTTTGAGCTTTTGTTTTCTCCATTCTTTTGTAACCAGATCAGAGGATGAAAGTATATTAGTTTTCTCGTGTTGAATCCACCAATCATCCCAAATAGTAAAGTAATAACACCATATTCAAATATCCAGGTTCAACAAACTGATCCAACCTCAGCTTTCATGACAAACTCTCCAACATGCCATTCCGTTTATGTTTAAGAAACAATCGCTTATTTTACGACAGCTTTGTAGAATACGCGATTGTTTCCTACAATCTAAGATAGGTTCCAACAACAAGCACTCATGGGCAATCAGAAACACTGGTTGGTTGCTATGAAACTTAGAAAGTGGATTTCCAACATCTAATTGCGACAAGTGAGTATGAATTCTCCAAAAGGCAAATAGAGAGAATTTAATTTTGGACATTATTATAATCGAAGTCGTTATAATATACTTACATGGTAACGCTCTGAGTGCTTCGCAACAAGTTACAAGAAAATAGAATTACAGCATAAAAAAACATGTCTATGACTCAAGCTGAGCATACCAGATACCTTGGATCTTGACATCCTTAGGAGCTTTAGCCCCCAAATCAGTATCAGAAGGCTGAACACTCTCGAACACCCCAATAACCTCTCCAGTCTCAGGCTTGGTCTTGGTCACACTCAAGGTGATTTTCCCTTTGGAAGATGAAGCACTTTTGTTGTTCTCCTTTGCAAGCTCTTCCTCATCTCCTCTGCCACCAGCAGGCAAAGCAACAGCATTGTCATAACCGGTTGAGGCACCCCTTCCCTTGGGGTCCAAAAAAGAGGAACCACGGTAAGAGGGAACAAGGAAGTCCCCGCTGAAGCTTTCTGGTTTCCCAGTGGCCACCAACTGTTTGATGGTGAAGAGGAACGGCACACGCTCTCCTCCGGGAAGCTGAACAGTCACAGCAGCGTAGTCAATCCCGTCTTTCTCCTCGAATTTCACCGTTCCGTCGGGTGAGACCTCGAAGGGACCCTCGATCTCGTCGAGGGTGTAGGTGAGACGGGTCATGAGCTTGGTGTTCTGGAACTCGAGAGGGGCGTTCTTGGCCACACCCTCTGCCTTCACCGTGAAGGAAGTGGGTTCCAGACACAGCTTCTTGGCGTTGTATTTGCCTGGCTTGAAGGCGAATGAGTCCACTCCACCATCGATGGTTGGGCACTGGTTAGCAGTTCCAGTCCCCTTCACTTCCAGATATGTCTTGCTCTGGATTTCGTCGAAGGTTAGCCTCTTCGGAACACCCTCTGCATTTGCTCCCTGAAATTTCACAATCACTTCTGTTATTAATTCATAACTACTTTATTACTTGAACAATCAATCCTACAAACTCCATTTCTCATACAAAACAATTCATAAAATTCTAACTTGGTATCCATGGTGTGAATGAGTGCAAAACATACAGAAATTGAAGATGATAAAGGGGAAGCAAGTAAAACATACAGAAACAAGGAGAGCTGAGGTGGCAAGGGCGAATCCTGCAAGCTTGGTGGCGTCGGCGCATTTTTGAGCCAAGTCTTTGAGATCGGATTGAAGAGAGCAGGTGAATTTAGGTCCAGCGGGTTCCAAGCCGAAAGCCTTAGAGATGCATTGAGAAGATTTGAGGTTGCGGGAGGTTAAGCCCACCTTGGTGGGTTGCATGAAGGTTGCTGCAGCTTGTAGTGAGGCTGCCATTGATGCTGGTGCAAGGTGTGGCCACCAAAGTGTTTGTGTTGAGATTCAAAGATTTGCAAGTGGTTATTGTGAGTGATGAATGGCAGAAAATGGAGTATTTGGTGGCTGTGGTGCGAGTAAGATTTCCGATAGGATAAGGCCAATTCTTATTGGATCACTCAAGCTAATGTCAATGTTTTCTTGTTGCCACGTTGGAAATTTCTCAATTAGGATCAAATATAGTTTCTGTCAAAGATCAACTCATTAACAACATCTCCAATTTTCACTTTCTTCTTTTTTTACAAATTTATATCTTCATTGAAATACTTATTTGTATTATTTAAATAGAAAAAATTTCTTTGCTAATTAATTTTTAGAAAAGTAGGTTATTTTACTTAACTGATAACTTACCTGATAATAAGATTGAAAAAAATATCTCGATTTTGAAGAAGACATTATTATTTTACAATTTTTTTATTCTTCATTAATTTTGTTCCGTTCCACAAATAATGTTAAGGACATGTCGATAAGTCGTAGAGCGAAACAAAGTACAATCCAATAAACTACTTCCGATAACCACGTGATACATACGGGTGTACTCAATCACCCTCAGACACAGGAGAAACTAGGCTTATATTTATGTGCGTGAATGATTTGTAAAATGCAAAACTTACAAAATATAGACGAAGGACAAACAGGAGTGATAAAAAATATAAAATAAAGTACTTTTTAAAGCGATTAAACTTAGGAAATAAATAAACTACTATTACATTAATATAAAAAAACAGAGAAAAAGAAAAATCTTCGTCATGATCAATTTTAGTATCTTTCGGGTGTTGGAATTTACTTCAAAGACATTGGAAAATAATTAGGTACATACAAAAGAGCATGCAAGGAGTAACAAGTTTGAAACACCATTTAACTAAAAGTACTTTTACATCACAAAAATCAGAATATAATACAACGTGTATTTCTTCCATTCATTCCTCAAAATTGTGCTTCAATAGAAAAATCCTTCCATATAAAGTTTAAAGGATCCCCACCACCACAAAAACTAGTCATGCCTCCATATCATCGTCCCGGAAAATAGTTCGTAGTCTTTGTCTCGTTTTGAAAGCTTTGATCTTCAATATCCATAACACATGCATCACCATCTTCTAAAACATTCTTTCTTCTGAAAAACTTTACCCTCCAAATTACGCTTTGATTCAACTTCTGGCCTTATGATTTAATTTATTAGTATAGAGGCAGTACCTTCACCATGGTAATCACAGATATGATTACAACAATAATGGATACAAAAAGCAAACCACCTGCTTAAATTAGTATCTTAGTCGGAGTAATGATTAATTGATCCTCATTACTCTGATTTCTACTTAGCACCCTTTATACATTCGAAGAACACTCCAAACATTAATTCGAATATTTTCTAAAGATAAAAGATCAAAATTCAACTTATGATAGGTGGTGCTAATTTCAAAATTCCATGAAATACAAAAATGCCATCCTACAGCTAATTTAACTATAACTCGGGCAATGTGTTAGTTTAAGTGTATATTTTGATCATCATTAATATATTATCTAACTTCCAAATCGCATAAAAATAAAAACGTTTATTTGACGTTTTGATTATAATCTAAATACATAGAATTTGAATTTAAACAAAAAAGGGAATCTAATTTATTGTAGTTTTAACATATGTTCAGGGGATAAAAATGTAACAGAGAAAGACAGTAGCTCAAAAGTGCTTGAAATGCAATCATAGATAAACTCAACAGAAACAAAATTTCGTTCTCATCATAGCCACTTGTTGGTCTTTCTCTATCTTCTCCGTGTAAAATTCAAGAGAAAAAAATTAAAAGAAAATACAATATGAACGAAAACATTATAGGCATTCAGAATGAGTAGGAGGATTGTATTCATCATATGAATTATCATATGAAAACATTCGTAAACATCATCACCATGCCATTATACAAAAAACCCCAATTTAATTTAAAAGTTAAAAAACAAAAGCATGCACAAAATTAAAAACCCCATGCCCCCAAAATGAAGGATGGAACGAACAGTGGAAACCTCTCAGACAAATGCCTCGATTGTCATCAGAATTTTAAAGAATGGAATATCGGACTCGTCATCATTTTCATCATCACAGAGAAAACCACAAATCGCATCCTGTTCCTCAACCCATATTTAACCCCCAAACGAGAATTTTAAAATCAAATACACTAAAAGAACACAAAAAGCAACACAAACATAAATATATCTCACGAATAGATGCACAAATGCAGAGGCCGGTCTTGGTAGAAAGAAACGGTAGTCACGGTTCCTTGAAGATGCAGAATATGCTTCGACTTTATAGGCCAGCAGGTTCCGTTTTGAGGTATTAGGGTTTTGCGTTTGCGTTAGAGTTTAATGGATCTTTAACTGGGTTTATTGGGCCTTCGGTAAGAATGGACCCTGGCCCTCTTCCTCCACCCCCAATTATCTCTTCGGCACCCCAATTTTTTCAAAAATTCCCAAAATAATCCTTTGACTTTTAACTCCTACTTTTAGAGATTAAATTAACTTTGGTAAAGGGCACAAAAGATAAACTCCCACTTTTCCTTTTCCTAAGACAATTGTTCCGAAATCAAAAGATAAACGTGTTCTTATCTCCTCTCCATCCCCTACATTTTGTGTAAGAAGTAAAAACATTTTTATTTACAGACAAGTCTGGTAGCATGGTAGCATTAGAGTCTATCACTCATTTATTCATACTGATCATCAAGTTTACTTGTAAAACAACCACAACTTCGATGTCCTCGGCTATATTTGTTTTTGGAGGATTGTCGTTTCTTATTCTACATCTGCATCATGATGGTCTAACTTCCCACATACGAATAAATTTCCTTTCTTTATAAGTGGGGTTAAATCTTTTGGGATGAAAATTTTAATTTTTTTTATTGGATCAGGTTTGTTCTCATACCTTTTTCGGAGTAGGATTATGTTCTACCACATTTGCTTTTGTAAACAAAGCTTTAGCCCTTGCAATAACACATTTCTTCTTGTTGGTAAGTTCTTTAAGCAACATCCTGTTCTTTGCTTTCATATCTTCCAACAACTTGTGATGCTTATTGATTTTGATCTTAATATCCTTATCTTGAATCATCTTTCAACGATAATAGTTTTCTATTACGAATTTTTGTCTAACGACATCTTTGACAATATATTTGAGATTCAATGGATCTCAAATATCTTTCGCTACTTTATAGTAAATGTAAAAATCAAACCAAATATTAGACAAAACACTTAATAAAGTGTGTCGGCATATCTTGTTCGTGTGAATCCAATCTTCAACTTGTTTTCAAGAATACTAGGGTCGGGTTTTGAAGATGTAAGAATAGTAACAACTTAAACATACATTCTTTCTAGTGTCAGATAAAACTTTAATTTTTGACACATCCGATATCAATTTTACAAATATCGTCTAAATTCTGAAAATAAAGTTTTGATTCTTCAGATTTGGGTTGTTGAGAGGTGTAGATTCAATATCTATCGAGATTTATGATTGTGTTGTTGCACAAGTCTCCCAAAATATAACATGAATTTCTCAAATTTTTTAAAAATTAAATAATCCAATCCAGGATTTTAGTAAAGGAAAAATTAGAGGACAAAAGAGAGAAGAAAATGAGAGAACGATAAGAAGAAAGATAGCTTCAAGTGTGTTTTTCTTGGAAGAATATAATACTCTACTTATAAAAGATTGGAGGCTTGCGGTTACAACCTTTGTAGCAACGTTCTCCACTTCTGGTGTCATCAAATCTGCAACTTCGCGGCTGAAGCTCAACAGGTAAAAGCACCGTAAAAAAACCAAAATGCTACAGAAAAAACAGCGACAGTGATGTGTGCAGGACGTGAAACTGAAAACTTTAGGTTTCCTTTTTATATCAGTAGTGAAGGGAGCAAAGATATCTTTTGCAATACTCTGATTTTCCAGAGATTGAGACAATGATTTTTTAAAAGCAAATACATTTGCTTCGCCTTTCATTCTTTGGACATGAAAATATTTCAGTAAAAGATTACGGTTCCTTAATTCCTTATCAAATATCACTGCATGCATTCCCATCACCTAAAAAGGCATTTACCCAGTCATCAAAATTATTTGCAGTGTGATTACTCATAATATTTTCTGCTAGATTTTATTTTACTCATAATCGAGAGTCAACAATCATATCATATCACCAATATGAACACAATGTGCAAACGGCATAGAACCATTCCCATTATCACGCATTCCAAAGTCCAATCATATTCTCACGTGTCATCCAGGAAGGTATTATACTAGGGTGCTACTCTACTTATTATTCACGATGAGGACGCCGGTGGGGCCTACCGTCGCGCTTGTCAACCACCGTTGTTGGCTCATGCGAATCACAAACCTGCGTTTTGAACTTGCAACCGAACTTCTTCCCCAAAGCGAGCCACACCCCGCCACCTTGTGGGCCATTCCTGTCCATCTTCTCAATCACCCGTTTCATCGAAGAACACTCTCGTTCTAGCTGATGCACCCGCGACCTCATGCTATCCATGTCCAAGCGAAGCACCTGATTCTCCCTCACCGTTACCTGCCACGTGTTAATATCGCCGCGATCGTGCGTGCATCCTTCCCCTGCTCCACCCCACTCTGCATCCGCCGACGCCACCGAAGGTCTTGCCGGCTCCTGCGCTGCCATCAGCGTTCCGGCGATGGTGTGCCGCAGTTGAAGTTGCTCGAAGAAGAGCACGCGAACCACCGCTCGCAGCGGGAGCCTTTCATTCTGCGCGGCGTGCGTGCACGCCTCCAGTGTAAGTTTCTGACAGTCCAACACTTCACAAATCTTCTCCCTATCCGATTTCGAAACCCATGGATGCGCCTGCAATTAGCGATCCGAAATTAGGATTTTCATTAACCAATTATGCTTTTTATAGAAGCACGTAATATCGGAATAGTTTTTAGGTACCTTGAGATAGACATCTACGGCACGATAGAGACCATCGTGGAACAGTCTCGCTTGATCAGGAACTGAGATAGCGAGATCGTAGAATTTCTTAGGCTTGAGATTCGCATCGGAAGCGATCTCTGAAAGATAACAGTCAATGAGTTTTCCAACAAGCATCAGCGCCGGCGACGTCGGTTCGCAGCCGTCGATTGCAGCCACGTTTCGTTCTTCTTCTAAAAAGTAACGTAAAATCCTCGCTACGCAATCGATATCGTACAAAGTTTCGTTTAGGTATGAATAGCTAGGTATGAGAAGGTCATCGAGAGTGACTTCATCGAGCTGCGATCCTATCTTCTTCTCCAACACGTCTCTGCATGCTTTGGAAGCGCTCAGCATGGTAGCGGCTCGCAACAGTCCGAAGAGAAACCTCACCTGCGTGGAGTGCTTGGATGAGAGGTTCGAGATCACAATCTCAAGTAACTCTTTCTGTTCTGCTTCTGAAGAAGATGATGTCAAGGCCTTCCGATTGGACCTCGACAAACCTGGAATGTGTTTCTTAGCGTAATGCATTAGGCAGATTTCGATTATCTCCGGCTTCAGCTCAGATTCTTTCATGGCGATAATTAATTGCTTGAACATAGGTAAACCTAGAAGCGTGAGCTCCTCAAACCAAGAGTCATCTTCACCATCGATCACGGCTTTTCTTCTTCCCCGCAGTGTGTAAGCGGAATCGCTCACTGGCCACCTAAAGCGTGCTTCGGAGATGATGGAATCGACGCACCTCCGCGGGATTCCTAAAGTCTCCGCTAGAGGCATTAAGCGCTGGCTGGATTTCAAAGCTATGATGGAGTCCTTGAGGCTGTTTAGCACGGACTGAGAGAGGAAGGTCTCCGTCTTGGCGATCAGGTTTTCTTCGGAGTGTTCTTCCGTCATCTCGAGAAACTCCCCAGCACAGCGGAGAGGAACCACATTGGAAGAAGACAAGTTAATTTTGGCGCCGAAACAGAATTTGGCGGCTAATTCAAAGGTCTCGGAGCCGCCGGGGAAATCTGCGAGCACCAAATGACAATGTTTCTCCCCCTCTTCTGCTGCTGGTGTGGTAGCAGAGGAATGATTTGCTTCTTCGTCGCTTATTAGCTGGTGAAGCTTTCGACTTTTTGACATCATAGGGGACTAAAATGAAACATGTCACGACACAGGACAAATTTTAGAGAAACCAAGTACAGAGTATTGTTGGGTGTGCATGCATAAGATAAGAATATTGGCTTTAGCGTGCTATAGGAAGCTCACCCTTTGAAGATGGAAGTTCATCTTCTCTACTTCAACCACAAGGTCACTTGGCAATTCCGTTGTGCAAACCCTGCAATAAGGAATTGTTGCAAATATGGTCACTTTTGGATCAAGAAAAGCGTGGTTCAAAGGTAGCTAGTAGTGAGAGAAGTTATTACTCTAACCATGCTTGCTCTCTAGAATTCAGTTGCTCCCCTGTTGCCATTTCCTCACAAAAATACTAGGATTCAAAATAATAGAAACAGATTGCAGTAAAGCTGAATTCTGAAGATGCTGAAAACTAAGCATATATCAGAGATTGGACATAAATAATGTGAGTAGGGGTTGTGGGTCAGGGATTTTATTATCACCCGGAATTATAGATGAATTGTAGAAAGTAAGTAGACTTGACTGGCACAGCCAATTGCGAAATATAGAAGATGAGAAGGAAGAAAAAGATTGTCTTTTTGTGCTTTCTTTTGGAGGTTTTATGTGGAAAATAACACATGAAAAAAGCTTAATATAAGGAAGAGAAAAGAAGAAGAAAGGACTGGGTGAAACAGTATGGAATCTACAAACTCAAAACGGACAAATAGACCTAGACCAAATTCCTAAAAAGGGGATCCATAGGATCCCTTTCCTTCCTTTATCAGAACTTCCTTTTCTTTCTTCTTCTCTGACTTTCAGCAGAACTTCACTATCACCTACTGTTTCTCTCACTCATGCATTAAGATGGCAAATAGACTCCACAAAAAGGAGGTGCCATTGATTAGTTTTCTTTTTGGAAAGCCAACATTCACTCATTACTCATATACCGTTGCTTGCCAACCAGGTTATTACTTTTTGCGCAAATGATGGAATAATTTAGTTTAGGAATGAGAATTCTGGTTTTCTCACATACAGTACAGAGTTGCTTTGCTTAGTTAATAGATCATCTTATCATTATTTTACACGGAACCTGTCAAATAACTCTCTAAAAGGCCTAGAGGGACCTCCAATTTTTTGCTCGCGTCTTACCAACCTTATATTTTATCATCTGCCATGGGCTATTAACGAACGCAATGTTAATTGCAAATTTCTTTAGTTGGTTTAGGCTTCAACATTCTTTAATGGTTCCTTTTTAGTCTTTATTATTACATATAATTAGTTAATGTTTAAAACAATAAAAACTATTTCAAATTAGGATAAGTAAAATACTCTTTATTACTAGATTATATTAATTAGTATTTATGTTAAATTAAATTTAATTGATGATCAACTAAAAATATCGGTTAAAGCATGACAAAATTCAAAACTAATAAATACTTCTACAAAGACTATAAAAACAGAAGCAATTACCATTAAAACCCTTTCTTTGGAGGATGTTAATAAATTCATGAAGCCGTCTTCTATATTTACTCTACCAGAAAAGATGTAAGCATTCCTCTTGTCTGCCCTTGATTAAGAGTAATCACAGTAAATTTAGTAAAAACCAGATAAAGGAGGAAGGAAGCCTGTAGTGAAGAGTGGCACAAGTATCTGGTTAATTAAGTGTAAGGTGATGAATATGTAAGTTATAACAGATGGTATATATATAACAGAAAGTTGGTATAAATTATTATTGTTAATGAAATTTATTTTCCTAAAGTTGAGGAACATTTTACAGGATAAGCTTATAGCTTCCAAACTAAACAAAATTGAGTAAAAAGAAAGACAAATGCTGAGAGCCATGTCTTCATTTATGGTGGCATATCTTTTATCCCATACTTTCGTATAATTTACGGCCACCAACAACCACCGTAAGGTACATGATCGAAGAGCTCAAATTGATACACGCACATGACAATGTGGACAAATTTAGAAAAAGGGTGGGAAGGAAGTCTTTCAATAAACCCCACTGATCCAATGGAAGTTTCTTTATCAATTACTGTTTGGTGAATTACTATCAGATGATTTGCACAAGAGATGAAGTCAAATTGTCAATAATCTAACCTATTTGCACTGCTATGTTTTTGGATACAAATTAACCATTACAACAGTCGTCAGTCTTATATCAGCAACTCTTGCTGCTAGTTATCTTAATCAGTTCTTCATTATTATTTTTATTTTTGTTTATTTATTCTCTAAGCTTTAATCATTCAATGGATTGATCTCTGCTTTGTATAGAGATTATAAAGATTTTGTATTTACACTCGATATACTGTTGGTGGCACGCAGGACAATATATAGAAAATTTTCATGCGATCTTAACCGACATTTTAGAGATTTATAATTATCAAGGTCAAATTAGTGGATAATAAAACATGGCAATTAAAAAGTATATCTCTCGAGCATTAGAAAATCGTAAAAACCTCAGAGTGATACCATCCATTCGAAGATAAAGATAACATAACCACGTCGTTAGAACCCAGGTTAAATGCGTCTTAAAAGAGGAGCAAATTCAAGAACATGTATTGAAAGTCCAGAATCTGATTACATTCGAATTTCTGTTCATTTCCATTCATCTTTTACAATTCACTGACTCGAGCATAAAGTCTTCACAAATAGTCACACCCAACTTGACCTAGAAAACTTCTTAAAGACTTCATCCAGGATTTTACCTTTCCTAGCAAATATTTTCCTCTTTTAAATTGGTGCAAAATATACCCAAAAGCCAAAATATAGAAACTAAAATTACAATTAAACCTTTCAATTATCATTATATCCAAATATTCTAAATGTTTCCCCCTCCCTCCTTTTACCAAATTCCTCCCTCTCAGACCCACGTTTACAGAGTATGGGTTAAAGAGGGACACACAACCATGACAGAATAAAAAACAATATACCTAAAACCAAAACATAAACTGACAAACTTTGAAGCATTTGCAGTTTAGAACACACGGCACTAGAACAGAGGAATTTATTCTTTATTAATGGATCCATTAACACAGAAGAATGCAGGTTCATGTTGGTCAGTTTCACATGACCAACGCTACATTACATTATTAATATTAACCTCCTTAAACACTTTTAACACACCATACTACCCCAACAATACCGACCTCTATCTATCCCTCTGCATGTCGTCATATAACTCCAAATGATCTTGTACGGATCAGAATCCAACGCAGCTCCATCAACTTTGAGAATTTCCGTTGCCTGCCGCTGAAACCAACATTTAGAAGAAAGATAAATTCCATAACAAAAATGTATCAAAATTTAAAACATAAATTTCAATTTTGCATATAAGTTCAGATACTTAAAAACATATTTAATTCTAAAGATTAAGGTAACGTAACAGTGGAAAAGGTTTACCTTGGGAAGAGTTATTGGGCTGAGTTGGTTGCTGAGTAGCCGTGTCGGTGGTTCTCGGCGGTATGGCAACGCCGGGCCATGAGCGGCAGGTGCAGTGCATTCCCTCATCAATGCTGGCGTAGAGGGTGGCCAAGTGGTTGCCACACCCTCCCCACGTGTACCTCCCGCAGCTTCTACACTCCACCCTATAGCACATGGTTTTGGCTTTCAAAGTTGAAACTCTTTTACTCTTTGAGCAATTCCAACGATGCCTTGCTTCAGAGTATGGTGTTATGACACAACAAACCCATTTTATAAAGAATATATTCCGATCACATTGTTAATGCTATCATCTCGTTAACATCAACGCTGTCTTGGTTTAGTTTCTCTTGTGTCACACACCTCGATACTGAAGATAACGCCTGGCATAGTTATTCGATTATTCCATTTCACAGATTCTGTTTAGAAGCCACTCTTCCTATTCCTAATTTGCTTTTCAAAACCTCTATGGACCAGATATTGCATTCAACGACTACCATTATGCCACGTTCTTAGGAATAACCGCTAGACAAAATACATCGCATTCACTTCTTTTCCTAGGCCTCTTTCATTTGTTCATAGTAACTAGTAATTGATCTTACAGCTTCGAGTAAGGGTGCATAGAGCTATTTTTTAGGTTACGACGCTAAAATACTCCTTTCACGTCGCCGCATCCTTTAAATATGTTTTTTTTACCCTAGGTGAAACAAATAGCACAGAAGCCTGAGATGGTACCTCGATTAAACTTCAAACTTATTTAGAGAAATCAAAATGATAATACTTTATACGGAAAGAAAATCGAAGTCAATAATAAGGTATCAGAAATATAATCAAAACAATTCGGCAGAGAACATATAAATCAATCACATAGCCTTTTAAGCTTGCAGATTTTAACTCCTAAATTATAGTTTACAAGCATGAGAGTTTATCAATGAATTTTGCCAAACTAAGAATCCAAGAAAGAGTATTAACTTGGATCTACAGAAACACTCATTATATCACAACGGTGGAAAGACCCTTGCAAGCATTGTTGTTTATTTATCCTGTTTTTTTGCTGGGATATTATGATATGGATGTTTCATTATACCTTCTGTCTTGATTAAACAAAAATTGTAGCATGTTTCAGTAATTACCATGCCACCAAAATCATACCTATTACTCATTCAACCAAATCCAGGGTAAATACCTTGAGTGGTTTTAATTGGAAAAAAAGTTCATGGTTTTTGTACGAGTGTCATTTCAAGTATTCAGAAATTTGTGTGCACATAAAGCCAGTACGGAGATTATATAACAGAACACTTTCTCAGAAAACATTCAATCCCCCAAAAATGTCCTCTAATCAATAATTCACTAGTGTCACCAAACTGTATGGTTGCATTCAAAGTTCAAATTAAACACACCATACAAACCACGAAGAATTACATCAGCAAGCGTTCCCATCACCCTTGTCTTCAGTTGATTCTAACGCTGGTTTCTTTGGTGTGCTTCCTTCTGCCGAGCTGGCATTTGATGCTCGCTTAACACCTCTTCCTACCACACCAAGGTGTGTGACTCCACCCGATCCATTGGTGTGGGCAGTTGAAATGGATGGAGAGTCAAAACCATTGGTTTTTACAGTAGCCAACTGTGAGGAACTCACCGTTCCCAGAGATGATTCCTTCCCATTGCCTGCCTTGGCTGCGGCTATTCCTAGGATCTCAGCTAAAATTGACTTTGGATTTGAGACTAACTGTTGCAAATCTTCAAGCTGCAATTCCATAAATTCCCATTTATATCAAAATAAAAGCATAGGGTAGATAGTTATCTTAACAAAATTTACCAAGTCTACCTTTCTTTCCAGCTCAGTTGATAGACCTTTCAGAGTTTCAATCTCTGATTGCTTATCCATAATTGAGTTATTAGAGTCAGAATTAGGGCCTGTCGGTACATCCCGGGTTAAATCTGAACCAGATGTCAAATCTGAACAACTCTTTACTTCATTTGTAAGACGATGCAATCGTGCCTTACAAACAGATGTAGCCTTCTGACAGTAGGCAATTGCTTCTTGAGCCTTAGAACCAACCTCCAAACACAAGCATATGCGAAAGTTTCTATGTTCAGGAGTTAAGTAGCAGCAGGGGACATATTCGGCTATCTACTTTGCTTAAATTGCAGACACTGTTAATAATTCAATTCAGTAATTTATTGTAACCAGAAAAGTTTACAGACACCAGAAAAACCACACATTTAGATAAGAATTAAACCAAGGATACAAGTCAGCAATTTTTCTATCATCTGGTTCAACCAGTTGCTCTAAGATGGATAGTGCCTTCTGGTAATCCGACAGGGAAGTTTCAAAATCCTCTGCATATAAAAAAGCCAAGAAATAAACCATCCAGCTATACAATCATATTCCACTTTTTTGTTTTTATGGGGAAGAATTAGTTAAATTTAAAATGAGTATATGGATATGGAAATACCTCTTTCCAATGCAACATCTGCCAATGTTGACAATATGTCCACCTGCTCTATTGTATTGACAGATTGCTTTTCAACAATCGCTCTAGCAATATCAAGCATTTTCCATGCCAGATCCAGGTCAGTCTCATCTTCATCAGCTTCTGCCAAGTCTTCTGCATCACTACCCTCGTCACCTTCTTCCTCGTCATTCTTGGTGGACCCTGTTTCATGTTGAAAAATAGAACTAACATTAAGAAACTGATTTATCTGCAGACTACAATTTTTGTGGTTATACAATTATAAAATTCATATTGATTAGGAACAACATAATGCACTGCATGTACAAGAGTGATTGTATGCTAGCTTCTCCAAATTTGACAACTATGGTTTCAGACACCCAATGTCTACTTCTAACAATTTTAGTACATATTTTTTTTTCATAAATATCCTCTGCTTAATATAATCTTCATCAACCACGGGCTCTTTCTTTTCTCACCGGCTTAATTCCTGGCAGGAGAGAATTGACTTATAATACCGGCTTAATTCCTGACAGGAGAGAATTGACTTATAATGTCAACATCAGTGCCATGCATAAACATCTGATTAGTATAAATAAACATGTTTAAACAATGTTTTTAATGTCATTAAACAGCTCATAAATCAAACTAATTACACGTGTTGATATAAAGAATGTTCAAGCAACTCTAAATAAGAGGCACGGCACATCGCATATATTAACTATAAAGATATGCAAAGATTGTTAAGAAGGACGGGATAATGTCATCCACAACAGAACATTATAAGGAAGGCATGCTTTCTAAGGCAAACTAGGTAAAACAAAACCTAAAAACTTTTTTGAAACAATTTCAAATTTGCATCACATTTTACATGCATGCCCAAATCATTACATGAAGAGCCATGGTCTGAAAATCAAAACAATTAAGCAGAAGTCCTAGAACTGACCATCATCCACTGCTTCACCCTGGTCAGTTGAAGTCACATCCTGCACAGCATTGCTCGAGAAAGAAGCAGTGGAAGATTCGGCGTTCACCGTAGGTCCTTCTTTTGTGGAGCCATGTTGAGATCCACCCTCCTTCTTGGGCACATCAGCCAAAGGATCAGCTTCCTCCTGAGCCTTGTACAAAAGAGCACACCCATATTTGTAGTATGTGTGCACACACTCAGGAGCAAGTTCACCATAATGAGACACTCTGTTTCATTTCAAATCTTCTTTCAGAACATTATATATATAAAAAAATTGAAGGTATGAAACATCAAACTAACTATACAGTCAAAAATGATCATTCCTTCAAACATTTTAGCAGGAAGACTAAACTCAACGCACACATATAATGTGTTCTCTGTAAAGTAAACGAAACCTGATTTCGAGGGCACGGCTAAAGCTATCAGCTGCTTCTCCAAAATCGTTCTCTTTTATTGCCTGGTTCCCTTTTTCCATCAGCTCATTCGCCAACTCCAGAGATTTCTGAGGATCGCTAACGGAAGCATCAGTCTTAGACACAGACTCTTCAACACCATGGGCCGTAGAAGCATCCACAGAGATTCCGCTCTTGTCATTCTCAGAAGAGTTTAGGGTTTGGTCCCCTACGACAGCTTCCACCACCTGGGGCATTGTAACCGAGGTTTCAGATGCAGGAGCTTCTTCCGCCATGCTCGAATTTCGCTTCAGAGACAGGAAAGAAACAGAAAATGGAAACTGAAGTGACCTCAATTCGCAAGGGTTTGGGTTTTGATTTGAGGTTTTCCTTTCTGGCGCAAAAATGGTGAAAATGAAAAACAGACCCGAGTACAAAATGGGCCTCATACCCGCACCGCACCGTTAGTACCCAATTTGGTCGTTTCAGTACCCAATTTGACTGATTTGACAAGCTTGACACGTGGTGGAATTGAGAGTGTTGTGGCTGAAGGGGTACTTTGGTAATTAAATAAATCAGTTAAATTTGGGAACTTTGGCCACAGGTAAGGGATCACTGAGGTAGTGGTTATGGTTTGTGCAATCTCGTCGTAGTCGTAGTCACCGTCCTCAACACTGGTTTCACCGTCCGGTAGTGCAGAATGCTGTTTTTTTTTTTTTCTGACGGGGTTTGACTGCCGTGTGTTGCGAAATCTTTGTTGAAAAGCTTTTTTTTTTTTTTTCCGGCGTTGACGGCCAAAGAATCCATAGGGCAGGACATTCCCTTGTTCGGAATACGAAAAAATTGGAAGAAAATGAAGAAGTGCATCTGCCATCAGTAGCCTGGTTCAGTTGTTCTGTATGGACCATTTTTTTGTATAACATACTTTTATTCTTCACCATTTAGCCTTATGGAGTTCCTCATGATAGGTAAGGTCACAATGGCATGTGGCCTTGGATTTTTAATAATGAATATATTCTTGGAATACTCAAAGAAGAAAAATAAATCTTATGCTGTAAGGGTTGAGAATAAGTTTATGGAGAATGCACGCTAAGATTAGTAGTAAGTTTTCATAAAGTTTGTAATAAATTTAAATCATATTTAATCTTTAACAAAAAAGGAAGTGAATATAAAGCTGCATTGTGCACCTCTCTCTCCTGTATCACTAGTAGTAGATTTTATTTAAACAAGAATGTGCATTTAAGTTTGTGTGTAGTTTGAAAAAGAAAAATTGCAGTTGCGAAATTAGTTTTTCTATTTTTTTTGAAAAACTCAAATACATCCCAAAAGGATTCAGCATTATAAGTTTATTACATACCTTTATTAGGAACCATACAAAACAATCATATTAAAGTATAATTTCTATTTCATATTCTCACTTGAAAAAAAAAAGTCATCCAAATACTTCCCAGGCCTCCATGCTCTGTAGTATATCAGTATCAGTATCAGTATGTCTAAATCCATTACTGCTGGTTTGAAGACTCACAACAGGTAGTTTTTCCTTCTCTCATATCGGTCATTTGACCAATTATTTTTAAATAATAAATTTATAAATTGTTTTATATAATGTTTATTTTTATTTAATTAGTATTTGTATTCATACAATAATGTACAAGATTTTAAAATTATAATATATTTATTATATTAATTTGAGTTTATAAAAATATAATTATAATTTAATATAGGTATTTTATTTTATAAAACTAATAATATTTTGATTGTTTTTATAATAAAAATATATTTAAATTATATATATATATATATATATATATATATATATATTTAATTATTTATTTATTTATTTATTTAATAAAATGTATTATATATAATTATTTTAAATAATATATTATAATTAAGTTAACTAAAATTAAAAATTTAAATTTAGTTAAAAAAAACAATGTAAGTAATAAATTATAATATATAGATATAAATACAATAAGTTCATATTTTCATAAATACAATAATATATAGTTATGATTTCATAAATATTAAATATAAATGATTTAATTAATACGAACAAATACAATAATATATAATTATAATTTAATAAAAGGTATAATTAATCAATATAGCATTCTTGAATATTTTAAATACTTTAAGAGAAAATATATATTATTAAAGGAATGAGTTACGGGTGACAAAACGGGTCAGTCCGATCCATTTTGGCCTGACCCGTCTGTGGTCCGTCAAAAATAGGTTAAGACGGACTGGCCCTTCAAATAGAAATGGACCAAAAATTACAACCTGTTCCGTATAGAACGGGCTAACGGGTCGGGTCGGGCTCGTCCGTCCATTTTTTTTTCTTTTTTTTTTAAATTTTTTAAAAACTTTTTTAATTTGTTTTATTTTTAAAATTTGTTTATATATACATATAAATTTTTATTAAAGGCATATTTAATCAAATAAAATATTTTTCAAAATTTTAATTGATTAGTTAATGTTTTTAATTAGATAAATTAAAATAATTATTAAAATTACATATTAAATTATTCAATTATAACTAATAATTGAAACTTAATTTGTAGGTGTTAATGATTTAAATTACAATAATATTATATATTTACACATTTAAAAAATATAAAAAATTAATCTTTTTAATTACTTTTATTTTCTTAAAACGGGCTAACGGGTTAAGACGAGTTAACTCGTAATTTGGCCTATCAAATTAGACAAGACGGATCAAAACGAACTGAAAGATAAAAATCTTTAACCCAATCCACTTTTTTAATACAGGTTGACGGATTGACCGTTTGGCCTAGTCCGTTTTTTCACCTATAGATTGAACTAAACTCTAGGAAAAAAACAAAATAACAGAAGAGAAAGTAGTGATAATTTGGAAGAGAAAGATCTGAATCCGTGTGATTCTTAGTTACATGTGAAAAGAAAAAAAAACTGTGAGAAGTCCATTTTTCACATTTGAAGAATTCATATGTTTTTCATCTTTATTTAATTTCTTTTCACATGACACATGTCAACATTACGTTTATTTTGTATATGTTATAAATATAGATATATGATTTTTGGATTCTTTTAACCCTTCATTTTTTTCCTTCATTAAAACTCTTGTTATAACAAAAATTATTTTTTATATGATTCTTATTTTTTATTCGTTCAATGATTCACCATTAGATTTCGAATATGTTTTACTGTTGTTATAACGCTTCTTATTTCGAATATATAATTCTTATTTTGTATGATTCACAATTTGTTCCATTTTTTCACTAAAACTATAAAGTTTCTATTATGACACAACCTAGCTAAATTTGTTTTTTAAAAGACACTCCGGTGATTTTTTTGCTCATGAACAACTGTCTTTTCTGAAGTTGTTTGAGTTTGTGGTCAAGACTTTTATCTCTGTCATATGATTTCTCTTCCTATAAAGTAAATTTACGAAATAAAATACTAAATTACTTGATTTTAATAGTATTAATTGACGTTTATCTCATCAATGAACATCATGTCAATGTCATGTTATCCATTTTCCTTGTAGAGCTAATATATTAGGATCAATTTAACTGAAGAAAAATATTGTATTCGCACATTTAACTGTAAACTAACCCAACCAACATGTTTAAACAGAGTAAAACGAAACTGAAAACAATTAAAAAAATGGAACGAATTAATATATTAAGTTTGTTTGATATTTTTTGTAATGTCATTTACAATTTTTTATTCTTTTACGTTGTCTTAAAAAAATTTAATACAATGAATAGATTTTAAACAGAATACAAGAGTAATTAGTATTCAAAAATTAAAATTAAGAAATCATATCCCATTTTAAATAAAAAATATTTTTTTTATTTCTTATAACCTTCTATTTTTTAGAAATAGAAGTTGAATTTATCTGTTTTTTTTTCCGTGACAGGGAGAGAAAAAAAATCTTCGTTGTTAATTGTGAACGGTGGGGGTTGCAATCTGAAATTTTGCAGCTACGAGATTTTTCTTAAGTGAATGGCGCGTCTCATATCCCCAAACCCCATCGCACTGCACAGATTCCGACCATGTTTTCCAATTACCCGCTTCACTGCAAATCCTCAACACCGTCGCATCAACACCCGCAAATTTCAGACTTTAGCTTGCCAAACAAATCCTAACCTCGATCAAAAGGATGTCCCTCCAACGGTATGTTTCCGTGACTCTGCAAAAAACAGAACAACCGACGAGGTTCTTTATTTCGTACCTTAACTTCCTCTAACCTCTGTTCAGGAACAAGAAAAACTGGTGGTTGAGCCTACTACGGTCAATACTCAGACGACAACGACAACAAGTTCACTTCCTCAATTGCCAAACAAAGATGTCAACAACAAAATCGCACTTGTTTCTACTTTAGCGGCTTTGGGACTTTTCCTGTTTGCCAGGTTGGATTTCGGTGTTTCTCTCAAGGATCTATCTGCCTTTGCAGTGCCTTACGAAGAGGTTTGGTTATGCGCTTCACTGCTTCTCTACTTTTAATTAATTAGCTCGTGTTTATTATGTCAATATATCTGTTAGTGTTCCCAAGATTTTCAGGTTTCGAGCCGTGTTGTTACATGGTATCTGGCACCATTTTTTTTTATAATACTTGTGCTGTCATGTTGATTGTCCAGGCTCTCTCCAATGGGAAACCCACTGTGGTCGAGTTTTATGCAGATTGGTGTGAGGTATGTCGGGAATTAGCTCCTGACGTATACAAAGTTGAGCAGCAATACAAGTAATCACCTTTTAAGTAAAACACATGCTTCCCTATTTATGATCACTCGTATTAAGCAGAACATTAAGGCCATTTTTCATGAGGAAACTTGGAGCTTTCAGTTTTTTTTTTTTTTTTTGTTTACTTTGAATCACAAAACTCTATGTTATCTTTACTTTGATTTCTGTTTCCAAATATTTGCACTAGGTAAAGATATGTTTTTTTTTCTCTTTATCTTTACTGTATAATTTTTGAGAAATAAACATCCAGACTGAAAAGTGAAGATAAGAACTGAAAACTAAAGTAAACAGAGACCCTTAATTTTGGTAGTGTTAATTCGTAATCTTGACACAGTTTAATTTTTAATACAGGGATCAAGTTAATTTTGTAATGTTGAATGTTGATAACACAAAGTGGGAGCAAGAGCTTGATGAGTTTGGCGTGGAGGGTATTCCACATTTTGCATTCCTTGATAAGCAAGGGAATGAGGAGGGTAATGTTGTGGGTAGGCTTCCAAGACAGTACCTGCTTGAAAATGTGGATGCCCTTGCTCGTGGACAAGCTTCCGTTCCTCACGCTCGTGTTGTTGGTCAATATTCAAGTGCTGAAACAAGGAAGGTGCATCAAGTTGTTGATCCAAGAAGTCATGGTTAGATGACCAGTTTCATCTGTCAGTGAGCAAACAACTTGTTACTCTTGTTTACTTTTATTTTTTTCTTATCCACATCACAGTCTTATTATGAACATTGTGCAAATCTGTCATAGAATAGGATCTAAAAATCTAGGTATCATTCACACAAATGTTAGCTCAAATGTGTCTATATTCTTAGTCTTGTTATAATTAAAATGCACTTGAATGCTTACAAGCCTGTTACTCTATTCATTGTCTGTTTTGTAACAATTTATATCTGTACACCCCCACCCCCCTTCAAATTCTAAATGCATGGAATTCTCAGTCTATCAGAAAGTGATGGTTATTGGAAACAATGACTTTTCTGCTTCGATCACGGTTTAACACTCAATAACCACGACTAAGATTTAAATGACGTTTGCTGATACACAATGCTGTTTTCTACAGTATCTGCCTCTTCCTTGGACACTTTCGAGTTCCAGTGGCCAATACCTTAAGATTCAACTGTTTTAGTATGAACTTTTCGAACATAACTGAAACTTTTGTATTTGGTGTTTGAAAACATCACCGGCTTAATAGAAATTTTTTTTTTTTTTGTTCTTTTTCAAAATGAAAAACAACAAAACAAGCAGCACTATAAAGCATGCCTGTCACAGACAAAAGATCCAGAATTCTGACAACAAATTCACTGAAGCAGGGTTAAGATAGACGTCGATCATGTGTTCTTGTGGCGTCAAGTGCTGCCTATACAGCAGTGCAAAAAATCTAATTAACCCAAATCAAATCTTAATCCAAACTAAATCACGTCTAAAATGTCAGGTAATGAAAACATTTTTAAATTAAGGTGGTTTATTTGTTAACAACTTAATTGATTTTAAAAGATTTTTATCCATGGCAGAGGGTAGAGAAACTAATTATTTTTCTCCGTTATTTTTCAGTTTCTTCTGTTATGTTGATTTCTAGCTTTTAGTACAATGCTTGCTCTCCTTCTTGCATACTATATATAAGATCAGATAGCATGAAATGAAATTAATATTTTAAAAGTTAACCCCTTCGCCTCTTCGTTAACTCCAAATTCCCCTATATGTCTGCAAACGCTGCCCCAAGATCCTTGTGGCTTCTTCATATTAAAAGTAAGAGGCCCCTTGTTCTCGTATTCCAGCTACTTTTAGTTTAAAACTGGTTTTTGTTCAAAAGTTGGTTCCGAATAACTTAAAACTTTTGTCTTTTTTGAAAAGAAATGATGTTTATATTTTATTTCCAAATTAAATTCAAATAATTATTTTTTTCATATATTGAAACCATACATGATTCTAGCTGCTTATACCTTGGCATAACTTGGACTACTCAGACACACCCAGAGTGACAATTGTAGCCAAAGGTGGTTTGTTTCAACGATAATTATATATAGTAACTATTCATAGTGTTGATCCTGCCTCAGTAGTGAATTCTGCATATCGATTACTGATAGATTTATGAATATAATATTTTGAAGTTAATCATACACAAAAATAGGTATAGCAACAACTGCGACAGAGAAAAGGAAGTGTTATATGGCTGTCGTATTCACATTTATGGAGGGTATCCACCCCAAAGTAAGTACATGTCAAGGGATGACATTTACCAACAAGCTGTTTGAAGAAGGTGAGCTGTGTCCACTTGACCAATGAATAGGATCCTGCACTGATACAGGAGAACTGTCCTTAACCTCAACAGAATGAAAAAACCTCTCAATCTTGTGGGGAACTATCAATCTCGCACTCCCTTGGCCAGCCTTTTTGATAACACTCAGTGACTTCTCACTTCCATTGCGAGGTGATGAACAAGTGGATCCATCCGATGAAGCCATGGCAGTATCCTCCATAGTTGCCCATCCACTGCGTTTAATGTGTTCTAGCTCCTCTGCCACTTCCATCATAGTAGGTCTCATGTCACTGTGAAAAGCAAGGCATCTAAATGCAAGCTCAGCTACCTTATGAATAGAATACAGTGTCCAAGCATCTCTGTGTGGTTCAAGGAAGGGGTCTATGATCTCATCTACAGCACCCCTCCTAATCTTATCTACGGCAAGTGCAGCTAAGTTAACCTCACTCCGAGGTCGAGAAAAATCAACCGCTTTCATGGCGGTTATTATCTCTACCAAGACCACTCCGAAACTGTACACATCACTTTTATCAGAAAGATGGAAGTTCTGGTGGTATTGGGGATCCACATAACCCGGAGTCCCCTGTGGAGCGGTGGAGATATGAGATGTTTCTGTCATGCCGAGCCTAGAAAGCCCAAAATCAGCTATCTTAGATTTGAAGTGATAATCCAAGAGTATATTACTAGATTTTATGTCTCTGTGGTAAATTGGGGGATGAATTGCGGAATGGAGATATGCTATAGCATTAGCAGTTTCAGTAGCTATGGTAAGTCTTACAGTCCACGGCAATCCTTCACTCCTCTCTCTTTGCAAGTGCTGAGAAAGTGTTCCGTTTTGCATATATTCATAAACAAGGATCTGCTCTCCCTTCTCTATGCAGCAACCTAAGAGGCGAACTAAATTTGGGTGACTCACTGAAGAAAGGAGCTTGATCTCATTCATGACTTGGTCAGCACTGTTGGTGTCTCTTTGCCTTAACTTCTTGATAGCAACCCATTCATCATTGTGCAGTTTTCCGGCGTAAACTGTACCAAATGCCCCAGTTCCCAGCCTGTGTTTCTCAGAGAAAGAATTTGTGGCTTTTTCTACTTCTTTGTAGGGATAGAAAGGTATACTTGAGTTTCCTGCAGCTTCACGTAATTGCCGCTTTACTCTGGTATGTTTTCCCAACCAAAGAGAACGGCGCCTAGCACAGTAGCATAGAAGAAACAGACCAGCCACCACCAAAGCTCCAGCTATGCTCGCTGTCAAGTTGGACAATCATGGAGAATTAATCCAAATATGAAATTTCAGAACTTCTCTTCTGTATTCAATAATTATATCAAGAACGTGAAAAAATATGCATTCAATAATAGTTGACAGGTTAACAAAGATTCTCGTGTGAAACAAATCTGCAACATATGACTATATACAGTGAAACGAGTAGGACAGTAAGATGTCAAGGTTCTATTCTATAATACCTCCAACAGCAACACCGATTTTGGTTGCTTTTCCACACCCTCCGGAAGCTACTGTTGAAGCACTGCAACTTGAAGCCGAAGCTGATGACAAGGCAACCGCAGGAACATATTAAAATCAATGAAAATATATGCTAAAAGAACTAATATATCACCATTAGATGGTAAAAAGGTATGTTCTGGATGTTTAGTATCCACTAAAATCTTCCTCGTTTTATTGAATTGAATAAGAACTTCATTTCTTCATAGCTTTCGAATACATGATTATTATTGGTCAGAAATTGCTTCAGCTTTGATTAATGATTGAAGATTTGTTTAACTCTTCTCTTATGTCAATGAGATATCTATATTGAGAAAATGTCTATAAGGTATATAGTGGAAAGGGTAATTCGTATCACATTCAATTTGCGTGGTCAACATATGGGTGATAAATAAATTGTCGGTGATGCCATATGCCTAATGTTACAAGTAGTAATCAATACCTTAAATTTGGCAAGTTCCTAATACTAATTGCTCACGTTGAGCAATATCTCCCGTTTGACCACGTCTAATGCATTGAAAATTCAAATCCATTCAACCACGCATGTGCAGCCAAAACATGTTGACTTTTGATTTCTTAAGGATTCTGTTCGGTTAAGTTACCATTCAAAAACAAATTACGCGTTCGCTATTCCCTCCGAACCCAACTCAAGTAAAAGAAATATCAGAATATAACGCCAATAACCTATGCAATTGCCTTACTCCCTATCTTCCATGAGATCGGATTCCTTAGAGAAGTACCACGAAAATTAGAATGGGTAAAAATTAAACAGGTTTATAAACAAAGCTATCAATATCTGTACTTCCATATCTATGCAAAACCAGTAACAAAAAATGCGAGTTGTTTATCAGAAAGGAAAAGTCAACGTGTATATCTGTCAACATTGTTTATATTTAAGTAAGATATAAGTTTTTTTTTTTGTATATTAGTTTATAGAACACGATAAAATATTAGATTGAAAAAAATCTAAAATAATTAATTATAAAATATAAGAGAGAGACAGAGGGAGGGAGGGAGATTATCTTGTTATAACATGTTAACCAAGTTTTTTCCATCCCATCCCTCATGTTTGGGTCATTCTCAAGCTAGAAAGGAAAACAGTGCTTTTGTATGATATTAACTCAGCAAATTAAGAAGAAAATGTGCACGTTTTCTGCAAATAGCATGTGAAAAAAAAAAAAGTGCAGTCTCTCAATAACTGTAGTGTGATAAATATACACTAGGCACCTAACAAGTTAAAGAAGATGGGTATTTGTTTCAGACGGGTCAAAATTGGGGTCTTGCCACATGGTTGTCCAGCACATAAAGCCGCAACCAGGTGTTAAATTCTCAGTCAAACCCCACAATTTTTCCACAAGCATGAACCAAACTATATAATAATAAAATAATAAAAATCAGTACATAGATAAATATATGATTATATATATAATGTGAACTCACTTTTCCGGCAACCAGTGCCGTTTCTGAAGCCGTCGCCGGTGAAACCATGGAAACACTGGCACCGAAACCCTCTTTGGACCTTTGAGCAGGTAGCGTTTTCAGAACATTCACACTGTCCTTGAAGCCACCACGCCAACTCGACCACCTGAAACTGCAGCGTAATCTCCTTGCTCTGCCCAAAAGAAATCGCAGAGAACAAGTAATCACACTTAGTTTCTTTCAAATCTTTGTACGTCAGAACATCCGCCGCATCTTGTTTCAAAAAACAACTGATATTACCACTGTTCTTATCGCAGGTTTCCACAAAATTCGAAGCCGGAATAACGCACCCACCTAACGCCTCGCTGCAATGTTGCACCAGAAAGCTGTTGTTAACCGTGGGAGAAAAATTGTTATCGAAAAGTGGCTCAATGGATTCCATGCTGCGGTTGCATTTTGCAGGGAGATTGACGAATATGTTGCTGTTGGTAATGTTTTGGACCAGAAAATCGTGAAGTTGGACTTGGTTGTCGGAACAGTTAAGTTTGATTATACAACCTTCGGAGAATCCGAAAGGGAACTGAACACTCTGCTTCCCGCATTGCCTATTGCAGGTGAGGTTGTGCGCTCTTGTTGTGCACGCTATCAAGATCGTGAGGACTATAACGAGATTCGTATGGTGGTGAAGAAACATTTTTAGATGCTCATTGAAACTGAACTAACTTCAAATTGGTAATCACTATCATCACCCTTCCCTGGCTGAAAATTATAAAAACAAAAATTCAACTTGAATTCTCCCGAAATTGGTGTTTTAAGAAATTAGAAGAAACATGGTAACGGGATAATCTCCCAGATGATGGATTAAATGAAAATTAAAGGTTGTGATCGGTGCCGTTGGGTAGCCATCTATCTCCATAAATGCGTGCTCATACAAGAGAACCAATCACCTTTGAGGAAAAATATTAAAATAAAAACTGAAAAAAGAAAAGAATTAATTGTCCTGAGACATAAAAAAATATGAATACCTTCAGAGGTTCTGCAAAGGTTGAAATTAATGTCTGCGGCAGTTGAAGAAGTAATTCAACACACCACACACGACACAACACAGCACAACGCTCTTCCAAGATATGTGTTTTGTCTGCTTAACGTTCTTCTCCAACGGAAAACCAATGAAACGAAGTTGCAGCGAGAGCGTAGGTTGTGAATTGAAGAATACTCTAATGATAATAAAGTTAGCCACATTCACACTTTGTTTGTGGATCAATGTCTTGGAAATAAAATACATGTGACAGTCGACATCTTTTTCTGGACGTGGAATGCCGAATATACCCCTCAATGAATTTTCTTATGCACAAAATACCCCTCTTCCATCACCAAATTACGCTCACTGCATGTGAAGTTTTAGTTGGTCAAAACAAGACAAAAGGTATGAAGTTTGACTTATACGACACACGTTATCTAATTCCAGTACTATACACAGTATTGTTTTTTCGATAAAATATTATTTTTTAATAATTAAATTTGGACAATTTTATATTGTAATTAGACGTAACTTCTTTTAAATGGTTTTTATTTTTTTACTTCTCTATATTTTTAAATTACTTAAAAAAATATCGTATTTGATTGTACAAGACATAATTTAACAATACTCAAAAATATATATAGAAAACAGAAAAAATTATCATAAATTAATTTGTGCATCGATTAAGTTTTAGAAGTTTATGTATTCATATTGATAGATTCAATATCTACCGTAAAAATCACACAAATTTCTATAAAGTCCCAAAAGTTATTCAAATTTGTATTATTTATTAAGTGCTAACTATAAAATGAATTTATACTCCACGAGATTATATTAATCAACTCAATATTAAGTATTGTACTTTAAAGGGCCCTTTTAGTTATTAATATAATAACACTTTTTTTATTTTAGTTTATGTAAAACTTTTAGAAAACTATTTGATATGTTCCGACATTTTTTTTTTCTAAATTGGAAGTTCTGTTACAGATTGTTCTTAAAAAATGTATTTAATATTGATTTGTAAATTAAGAGTTAACAAAATAAGGATCCATTTCTGAATTTTTTTTACATTTATTTAAATAACACTTAAATGTTTTGACTTAAAATTTGTTGAATTAAATTATTTTAAAAATTTAAACTTCATCACAATTTTATTTTTAAAAGACAGTTTAAAATATTAAAAGTTGAAAATATATTCAAAGTATCATTAACCCTACTTTTAAGCAATGTATAGCTGAATTAATGGAAATAAACATGAAGAATTTTGTTTGTAGGAGAAAAATAATTTACATTCTGATATCAGTTTAGGGGGAACATTGAAATAGGTCCACTTGTAACAAAACAATAGAAGCTTTTATACTATTACAAATATTGAAATGAGGGAAATTATGTTTGTGCTTGATGCATTGTCTATAAATTAATCACATTGTTTAGTGTGAAATCAATGGTGCCCTCCTTTTCATTTTGATGATCACCCTCTCATGACCACTAATCTGCTACCAGGTTTCCAACATATATATATAATAACTTGTTTATTTGTAATTAAATTACATGTTTGTAAGACTTGAAAAAGATGACGAGTGTCATCTTTTATTTTAAATGAATATAAATCCAGTTAAATGGTGACTCGAACAAATCTTAAGGAATTATAAATAAATTTATTCATTTTCATACAAAAAAATATATATAACTTTAAATTTTTTTACTTTTAATTATAACTTCAAAATAAAAACATTTTAATTTATTTTATTTATTGTTTTAGTTATTTATTTGTTATAATATAAAATACATACAATGAAAATATCTATGTTATTTTATTCTAGTAGTTATTTTAATATTTTTGTTTTGATTATTTACTTTATTATAATGTAATAAAATATATTTGTAATTATTTAATTATTATCTATCTTTATATAATTGATTATATGTAATGAATAATTGAATATGATTCGTAGATCTTCACGTCATAAAGAAAAAAGTGTAACTAAATATTTTTGTCTCACTTGTCTTTACTTTTGATATAAGAGTAAATCTACAAATTAAAACACACTCATATTGTAAAAATGATCACTTATTTGGTGATCGATTAGTTTGTTTAATATTATAGAAGAAATAAAATTAAATATGTTTTGAGCGTCAAATTTTGAAATTAAGATTAAAATTTGTCTGTCTCAAATTTTAATATGTTTTGATCCTTAAATTTAATAAATGATTAGATATAATTTTCTTTTTTCATGAGATTTGTTAAACATTTTAAATCACATTTGACAATATGAGTTATTTACATCATTTAACATATTTCAATTCAAATGTCACCCACGTAGGAAAGTAGACAATGTTGGTTTAAAATAACTATATTAATTATTTTTTTAAGTTTATGGACAAAAATGTGTTGATGTTTAGTACATAAACAAATTTCAATTTCACATCCAAATTTAAAAACTAAAAACATATATAACAAAACAAAATATGTACAAAATGAATACATCAAAATAATCATACGACAGGTGTTCATGAAATATTTTAAAATGTATACTCATATACCCATTCATATTTATCTTAAATTATAATATAAATAAATTTGTATAATAAAATAATATTAAATAAAAATATTTGTTTAGAAAAACAGCAAAAGATAAAAGTTTAAATGAAAGTAATAATTTGAAAAGAAAATTAATTCAATAAGTCTAAATAGAAACATAAGTTTATATAATAAAATTATTAAAAAATTAATTTTAACATTCCTCTAACTAATTATCTTATTTGATTCATATAATTCTTAAAAAATATATCAACAAATTTTTATATTTTGTTCGTTGATAAATAATAGTAACGAAAATACTTATAGCTATTATGCAAGCGAATCTATTAAAGGTTTCACTTTCATATAATAACTCATCTAAATATAAAAATAACATATTTTCCAATCTTGACCACACATAGTATATGTTAAATAGAATATTATATTTAAGTAGTTTAAATCCAATTCAATCTCAATAAATTAATCGGTTGAGTGAGATATTTTTCTATAATTATAAATGATAAATTAGTTTTATTTTTCATTGTGGTGGGATATTTAATGTGTCCCTACTACACTCATAATATTTCATTGTGGTGGGATATTTAATGTTTCCTTACTACACTTATATCATAATATATAGTATAAAAATTAGAAAAGACTTTATCATAAATGATACAATATATCAAATTTAAGTTAAAAGGTATTACGATATTTGTGGTGATAGCTCAATCAGTCAGTCAAATGTCATATCAAATACTTTATCTATAACAATATATAAAAATGATTTCCTCTGTTGTGTCCATATTTCATAATGTCAATTATACCCTTTACAATATAATTATCTATAACAATATATAAAGAAGATTCCCTTTTTTTTGTGTCCACATCTCATAATGTCAATTCTACCATTTACAATATAATTATTTATTAAACTTTTTAAAATTAACGATTATTTTTATCTATTTTCTATAAAACTGTTTATCTTTTTTTTATTCATCAACAATTAATTTCTCTATTCATTTCACTTTATTTTTAATAAATATAAATTTATTTTATATATTAACTTAATAACATTACACTATTATCATCTACTAACATACTATCATTGATATATAAAAAATGCATACACACAAATACTTTATAATAAGAAAGAGTATATCCACTTAAAATGTCATATAACGTTAAATAAGCGAGTTAAAGAGACATTAATAAAATGTTAAAGGAACAAATAAACTGAGAAGACCAAGAGAAGGTAGAATAAATAGAGACACATAAGAAGAGAAAAAAAAAACAAAACACTTTGAATATTCTGTATAATAATCTCAAATATTTTTTCTAGAACAATATCATATTAAAAAATACAATTAAATTTAACTCAATCGTAATAACTATAAAATAAGATCTATTCTTGTTTTTGCGTGTATATTATAAATTTGTTTATCCATTATCAATTTATAATCTTCGATGCTTAAATTAACTTTAGATAAGTCAAATATGTTGAGAGCATATTATTTATCCAAAGAATTGGATTCATACTTATCGGTTAAATAACCTAGCACCCATCCGATTTCCTAGACCCAAACAACCTATAAAGATTCTTAATCTTTTTTAAGAAACAAGTTATTCTATAACAATTTTTTCCCTTATAATACTTCTCGTCAAAACCCTGTTTGATTATATATAATTTTAATACAATATAATTAAAAAATCTATAAAATTGAGACATAATTATTATTCTTATATTTAGGTCTGAAAATCCTGGTTGAATTTTGTTTCACAGGAACAACAAATTTAGCAAAGCGTTCGTGTTATATATTTAAACAATATTGTTATTTACTTATTTATCCACGACCAAAATAGTTCACTAATGTTATTAAACGTGTGTATAGAGTGTAAAAAATTAAATGAAATTAAACTAAATTTTTTGAATAAAAAATTGAACTAAATTATTATTTTAATTATTACTTCTAAATAAAATTTTTAAACTAAACTCAAGTATAATTTAAGCAATTAAACAATAAGAATTAAAATAGAATATTTATTAATAACGATTCAAATAATTAGATATTAAAAAAATGATTAAACGATAGATTATAATTCATTTAAACAATTATATACCATTTATACTTTCTGAGGAATTCACTTCGTTTTACTTGTTCATACATTTTCGCAGTTGTCACTGTGCCAGTTAAGATCAAAGAATGAGATTATCCAATCTCGTATAATTATTTATCTTTAATTTTATAGAAATGTCCTTATCAAATTAACTGAATGAATTGCCATTTCATTACCACTTGCAAGCACATAAATGGACGTTGATAATAACATATTGTTTCAGTGTCTGTAAGTGCCAGTTGTAGAACAGTACCAGTTGCGGCCACACAAATCTAAAACCATGCATTCACATTTTTCTATCTCTCTTTTACTTTCGTTTTTTTTTAAATCTTTTAAGTAATAAACCGGGAAAAATTATAAAAAAAACATTGGTGTTATACTATAATACTACGTCAAGTGGTAGTTGAAGACCATAGCCATAGCCATGAAGGTTGCATTTTTCCAAGTCAAATCAATTTAGAACAATCTATTCTCATCTAAACATAACGACAGACAAAGCAATCAAGAGTCAACAAAACAAACACTGCCAAGAAAAAAGGGATAACGTGTTTATATTTGTTTCGTGAATTCAGTTTTTCAAACTATCTTAGTTTAGAAAAAAATTAAATTCAAAATGCATCTTCATGTTTGAAGCTTGTATTTTTTATAACAGCGTTTAGTATGGATTTATGGAATAAAAAGATTAAGTTAAAGTAATTATGCTTTTAACTTGTTTTGAAAAATCCAATCATTTGAAGGCAAATCCAATCATGCATATAACTGCACAAGAGAAGTAAAGTTTCGATTCGTTACTCATTCTATTATCGTATTTTAGTTTAGTTTCAGAAATCCGTATAATGCATCAAGAAAAAAAAAATTTAGTGAGCATAATATTTCTCTTTTCAGATCCAAGTTTCAGAATATGGCAAAAAAATAAATGATTCTATATATCGAGCAATGACATCAAGAAATTATCATGATCAAAACATGTAGTGAAATATCTTGAAGAAATACTTTAACTAAAAGCCACAATGTTAATTATGTGGGTATTGGTGAATGTTTACAACCTTAATGGTAAATCCATATCAGTTTTAACCTTTGATTAATTGTTTAATAGTTTGATTAATGGTTTAAGTGTATATTAACACATATTAAGACTTCACAAGTTTTGTTACCAATGTGTTATTTTACTAATGGAGGATGTTATTGAATTAGAGATATGATTTGTTTAAACAAAATCAAATTTATTGAATTAGAGATATGATTTAATGAATGAGTATATTGAGACCTTGATAGTTAAAATCGTGGTATTGTGAAAACATGTTAATTCAATTTTTTTTTAAAGAGTACCAATCTAAAAACATAAAGATTCACAATTAAAATGACAGAAAAATAAAATAAAGTAACAAAACTAAATATACAATCATATAATTTCACTCAAGGAAATGAGATTTTACTATATTTATCTCTTTAAAGAAAACACGATATCATTTTCTAAATTACAATAATAATATGATTTTTCAATACATAAATCTCTGTGATCGTTTTCAAATTAGTCATTGTTGATAATAATTGATTCATATTAGAAACAATTTTTAACCGCTTAAAGCAGTGGCGGATTATAAGAGGGACAGGCGGGTATCCTAACCCCTATTTTTTTTGAAATTTTTTTAGTTATATATTTTATTTAAAAAATTTTAAACTATATATTTTATTTTAAAATGTTTTAAATTATGTATTATATATATTGAAAATGTTGAAAATTTATGAAAATTTAATTGAATATATTTTTATTTATTTTATAAAGTATAATATTTGATATTAATAAATAATAAAACATAAATTAAATATAATAAAAAATTAAAAAATAAAAATTATTTTTTTATTTTTTTTCCAAATATTTTTTAACTTTTTATATATTGTAGTGATTTCTCACACTCATTTGTGTGTGTTTTTCTTTTGTTTATGAAAAAAAAAAAAATTAGACACAAACTTGTTATTTTTGCTCTCATCTCTCTCTTTACCTGTCTTTCTTTCGTTTGTTTATGAAAAAAACAAACAAACAATTAGACACAAACTCATTATTTTTGTTCTCATCTCTCTTCTTTATTCTCTTCCATTATCGAAGAAAAAAAAGGTAAGTGTATTGTCTCACTTGAAGAAATATAGGTCTTTGGTTAATTCATTGTTTATAATATAGAAGAAAAAAGTAATGTATTATATGTTTTTTCATAGCCGATTTTTAATTGTAACTTGATTATCATATATTTTGTTTTTAGGAATTACGTATTTTAATTTTTATTAGTTTATGATAAATTATTTTTCAGTCTTAAGCTTATTTATATATATATATATTGTAAAATAAAATGAAAGATGAATTTATTGTAGACGATTTTAGCTCTGATTCAATTACTTTTAGTTTTGTTTTAATTATTGATGAAAGATCTTAAGAAACTTAACTATTGATTAAGGATCTTAAGAAACTAAGGACAATCATTTATATACTTATATATTTTATGCATGTGTGTGAATTCTTTTATAGTTACAATTATACTCAAGTTTTTATTGTATTAATAATATAAATTTTGAATGTATTATTTTAACTCCTCCAAAGATATAGCTCAAGATCCGCCAGTGACTTAAAGTCATATCCAATTATCAACATACTCTTATCTTGTTAAAGAGAGCTCTTTTGCAAAATATCTTCATTCTCCTAAATACTTGCAACATGACCTTGTAAGGTTGATACCGAGAGTTATTTTTTTTATCCTTTCGATGCAAATATTTTTTTTTCTCTTGATGTCATAATTGTAACATTTTGAAAAAAAAAATCCTTTTAAGAAACGGTGATCTATATCATGATGTTGGTTCCAACCAAAGTTGCATTCTCATAATCCAACTATTATTATAAAAGTTTTTGTTGACTTCAGACTTTTTACCATTTTTATCTCACTCTTTTTCTTGAATTTTTATTCAAGAATAACTCGCACAATATCTTCAAATATGTATGTTCATTAGTATAATTATTTGATAAAGATTTGATCGGACGAGTCAAGTTTAAAGTAAAAAATCAACATATTCATTTTCAAATATGCTGAAATTTGCAAAGGAAAAATGAAAAAAAAAGGTTCATATTGTTAATATAGTTGGTCATTGATATGAATTTTCTCATTAAAAAAATGTAGAGTTTTCTTACTAAGATTATTAGTAAGAAAGTATCTTAAATTCTCTGTAGCATTTCCTATTTCCTATATCGTAAGATTGGACCAAATTATATGAATGCAAATTTGCAATAACATTATTATTAATTTCTTTAAATTTATTGTGATTCCAAGTGTAACATTTTGTAAAAATATTAAATTGAGTGTCATATGAGGATGAAGACCTATAAATTTATTGTCTTAAGATGTTGATTGAAGGTGATGTCAATCTCTTATGTATAGGCGAGAAATGTGTCATTGGTGTTGTGTGTTGGATTTCCCTTATCTTTTCTCGCAAGATCCATCAATTATATCAGAATTGAAGGTTCATTTTCATGACTGACTAAAATGTGTTCATATTCCATTGCCTTAAGATTTTATATTTAAGGTAATATCTTATGTACATGTTGAACTTATGTGTCATTGATATTGTATTTTACGATTATCATTTCTCAACTATCAAAGCTTTTAATTCATGATATTAGAGTGTTTTTTCAATTGCATTTAAACATTTTTTTTCTCAAAATTATTTTCATTTTTCTTCACAACTAAAAAATGTTCTCGTTTAACTTGTTTACCTTATATTTTGCTATCATAATTTTGAATAACATTTTGCTACCATAATTTTGAATAGACTTATAACATTCACGTAGAATGATACCCTTCACTTACAATGATGACAAATTATAAACTGATGTACACTACATAATTCGTAAGAATAAGAGATAAGTTAGGAAGAGAGACCCCTAAATAACAAATCTTTCATTTATTACAACTTTTCTTGATATGCATTGTCACATTAGTAGAAAAAGTCGTACACTTAAGCATGGATAACCATAAAAAAATACAACTACTTAAAATTAGTAGAAAAAGTTAGTTTTACTCTTCACATTTTTTTTTTCACACGCATTAATTAGAATTATAAAAGAAAACTATGACATTCTAGTATATTTTTAATGAAAAAAAAACAGTGTAATAGTGTAATCCTTCATAAACAACCAAAGTAAAACTTGTGTTTTCAAGAGTTAGGTTAAATTTATTGATTTTTAACCCAGATTCAAATGGTGGTGCCACCAAGTCAAAAACAGAAGCTTTTAAAAAAAATAAAATTCTAGAAGAGAGACTTTATTTATTTATTTTTTCATTTTTAAAGTGGACACAAAAAAGTCATTTATTCAATTGGGTACGCAGCAGAAGGGCAGATAATTTGGTCAAATATACTCTCAGATGCCATTAAGTTAGAAACTATGATTTGGCTGAAGCATGGAAAACCAATTAAATGGTTTTAAATTTAATAAAATTAGATAATAAACAAAGATAAGTGCCAAAATATATCCAGATAAGTGGAACTTACAATTTGGTAAATTTTAATATTTTAATTTATTCTTTTAAAAATCAGATGATAAACTTTCAGTTTTATTCATCAATATTTACATTGTGATATTGATGAATTTATATACAGCAAAACAATCATAACATATTGACGAGATGAAAGAATGTGAAGGGTTTCGGAGTATACAACTGATAAAAGAATAATTATAGTAAGACGATGATTAATAAAAAAGAAAACATTTAAATTATCAACAATTCAGCATGTTACCCTTCTATTATCGTGTCCTGGTGATTGTTATGTATATAATTATTAAATGTTCCCGGTCAATTACAATTAATTACACTCCTTTTCACATTTACTTTATTTCCATTTTTCAATGACTTTTTGGTCGAGACTAACCAATTTTCTTATACCATAAATTCTGAATGATAAAAGAAAAATCTTTTATCATTTGTTTGTGTCATTTTTGATGTTATGAAGCATTATTTGCCTATTGACTTTGAAGCCACTCTATAATTCGTTCAAGCTTATCAACATTTTATTAGGACAGGATCTTTTAATGATGGTGATCCTTTTTGGTAGAATTGTTAGCTACTAAAACAAAACTCTACATTTTGAATCTATAACTTATAATGGTGTTTTTATTTTTATAGTGATGTTTCTTTGTGAAAAATGAAAAAAATTTCTGATCATTTTAAAATGTCCTTTGATATTAATTCACAATAAGAAAAATAGAATTAACAAATATTAAGAAACACGCTATTAGAATATGCACTATAATTGGGGTGTGAAAAATGTAAGTTATTTTTTTACCTTCTACAATCATTATAATAGAAGAAAATAAATATTTGGAATGAAGAGTATGTTTTTTTAAATTATTCTTAGAATAATTTATGAGTTAACATGTATAATTATAATATCAATTTATTAAACATTATAATTAATTTTATTTTGGTGATCATTATTCATTAGTAGTAGTTAGGTTCTTGATTGGGCCATCGTAAAAAATTTCAATGGGCTTTTGTTCTCACTTCTACTAGCCCAATAGCCCAATAAAATATTTCACTCACTGTCCCGGGTGTGGTACAAAACATAAAATATGCATTGCTTAAACCCTAGAAAGAGTTTCTGATTCGATTTCAAAGGAGAAAGAGAGATTCTAAGAAGAGCATCAATGTCGGACAGAGAAGACAACGATTCCGACGCCCCTGAGGAATTCACAACCGAACAGGTATACGATTTCTTTTTCTTCTTCTTCTTTTTTTTTTTGTCAATTAATTGAATCAATTTTATGACCTGACTGGTGACAAGATCAATACTTAACACAAGCATGACCATCGCAGGGTTTACAACAAGACGAAGAGATTCAAAGGGTTCAAAGAGAAAATAAATCCAGGTATTGCTTTAACTGTGTCACGAGGTTCTGTTTATTAATCTAAGTTGTCTAGAGTAAAACTGAAAAAATAAGTTTTTTTGTTTTAATAAAAAACCGGTAAACTTCCCTAATTTGTTATTGAAACATGGTCCAATATAGATGGATTCTGGGATGGATTCCAAGCTTGGTTTGAATACCATTGAGGGGGTGGTTGCGGAAGGAGGGTGTTTGACTACGAAAGTTGCGGAGTATATTCACTAGCTCTCTTTTATTGCAAGACACGAGTTTGAGAGCTTCTCATTTTTCTGTTCTGTGTTATTCATTGATTAACACTAAGGTTCTTAATAGTTTTGAAAAAAATACTCAAGAGAGCTGAGCAAACTTGGGCCTGTTCAGGGTATATATAAAAGGGCTATTTAGCTCTATATCAGTGAAATGATAGTCTGCAAATTCATGTAAGGATATCATATTATCAATTGTATTGGTAATGTTTAACATTTATAGGTTAAGATATACTTGCATACTCTCTTAAGCTATGTTAGTCACTTGTAGGATATATTTTTGGTCTCCTGCAGAACCATTGATTAAATGACTCTACGTCTTTGATTGGTAGGGTTGTACGGGAAGCAAAAGAGCGTAGGAGGAAATGGGCCCAAAACATAACTCCTCGACCATCTAAAGCTGGTAAAATATCTCAAAATGTAATAGACTCTGAACCTCAGCAAAAACCGAAAGCAGCCGATGGATTTCTCCCCGAGGACATTGTCCAAATGCTTGCAGCACGTGAGAAGTATGTAGATCTGTCCTTCTTTTTCTCTTGTGCAAAATGTGCATTTTTATTGGAACAAATATCTAAGATGCTATAATTCGCTTGCAGTCATGTTTCATTCTCTGACACTAAGGAGGAGAAAGATGAAACAAAGTCTACCACTTCAAAGAAGAGAAAATCAAGGAAGTCAGGGTTAGAGATTTCATTATATTTTTATTGCATTCATTTCTGTGACGATGCATTCATGTCGCATTTTGTCCTGTATTTATTGTGTGTTCCTACCGTGTTTTGCAGTTTGAAACCTGTTATTTTGAGCAAAATAGGTCCTCCTCAATGCTCAAACAGTGCCTTGGAGTTCTTGAAAGAAAGGAAAATGTCAGTTCCAAGATCGTCTTCAGTTTTGAACAATCCCAAGCGAGCACTCCGTCTTCTTTCTCGTTCAGGGGTGCTTGGCAGGAAATGACAATGTTCATTGATTTGTCTACATTTTTGGCCAGTGAGGTTATTGTTGCAATATTTACTTTTAAGTTATCATGATTAGTGCTGTTGTTGGCCCACTCTACTGTGTTGTAATCTATAGATATTCTAATTTGTTTGGATTAGAAGTGAAATACAAACGAAAAATAGGGAAGGTAAAATGAAATCGAAGTTGAGTAAAAGATTATTTTATTGTACAAAAATAAGAAAATGGAGGGTGTGTCCTTTCTGGTTGTGCTGATGAAAATAAAAGGGTATGGTAGGAAGGTATTCTTATATTAATTATTTTTTTTAATAAGAATTGAAACTCTTTTTTTTTATCTATAATTTGCTGCTTAACAATTTTTTTATTGGTATGAATAATTAATTTTTGTAAAGATGGGGAATAATTTTTAAATCGTGAATCAAACAAAAATAATTTGCTTATTTATAGGCATAAATAGCGCTGAAAACCAATAGTATGTGTCCTATGTTCTTTTAATTCAGATGCAGGAATAACACCGAAGGCCTGTCTGATTTCCTTATGACCTCTGGTTTTAAAATTGTTATCTTACACAATTGTATTCTTAATTAATTTCTTATCAAAAATTTGTTTTGGTGATAGATGTTTCAAAACTAAAATCTAAAAACAGACTACATTTTCTCGTCTTCAGTTCCTTTTATGCTTTTCACCCTCTTCAATTCGTACTTTTTGCCTTATTCTATCAGATTGCAGTCAAGAGTATATGTTTATAGATTTCAAAAGTTAAATAAAGTAATTGAAAATGGAACTCAAACACAACATAAGATGGTTGAAGTTTCTGTCTCAAGGACAACAAGGATAAAAAAAGGCACATAAAACATTTGATCTCGATCGTGGCTCGACCTCCAAATTAAATCTTCTCGTTAATTTACAGTGGCACAATCATTTCAAATCTAGTAATTTGACTAATGATGATAATATACCGTAGTTTAGGACTTCCACTTTCAATATATGGGAATATCTTAGTTGTGTTGTGATGGGTTGGATACATTTCAGGGAGCAGAGAATATATCACATTGTTGAAGCCAAATCTGTTCTTGAGCTGAAGGTGTGTTGCCTTTGGAGCTGCAGAAAAGACCATCAAAAGCGCCTTTGATTCTGTTTAGGGACTTGCGGTGTCGAATGCGATGAAGAACTTCTTGTTTGTTAAGGGTCTGCGATGATGCTTTGGAAGACAAGGAGGACTTCAACTGGAGCTGGCTTGAGACACTATGAACTGGGTCAGAGTCCTTCTCTAGCTCGTGTCTGTGGCTACACTTGTCAGCCTCTGCTCCGGCTCTGGAAATCTCGAAATCCATTTTGGTTTAGGTTTTTGTTTGATTAGAATGCTGCTAAACCCAGGACTTGAATAATGTTGAAGTGGTGGAAGAAGTTGAAATATATAAGGACAAATCACAGATAAGAAGGGTTTCTCTTTCAGTCTTCTCTTCAAACCGAAGCCTGTTGTTTTTCTCAAACAAGGGATGCAGACGTAAGTATCGTCCAAGAGACAAAAACTGCGTGTTGATTAATAAAAGCTTTTTCATACATTCACCGCATTTTCATCAAACCACCAAAGATATTCTGCTGCCTGTATTCTCTCATGTCAAAAAATAGATACAAAAGTCACGTCACGTAGCTTTTAAGAGTGTTTGTCATGTTATGCAACTTTTTTTATGATTATTTTACTTTAAAAATAACTTCTATTTTAACTTTATATATTTAATTATATAATTAAAATGCCCAGTTTATTATATGATGTGATAAAAGTTCTGGAGTAAATCTTATTATAGTTTTCACCCTTGTGAATATATTGCATTACCAATTTGTAGGTAAATTCATTGTCTGTATTTTTAAGATGGTGTGTTGGAAACTTGGAATTTTTCTTATATATTCCTTCATAATTCAAATTTTAGCACTCAAATGAGTGAAATCAGAACCTCCCCTCTAAAAAAATTAAGAAAACAGAGACAACATTTAGGAAGTAGAGTGTAGTAAGTAGATATAATTATTGAAGATATGGTTGACAGACAGTAATCTCTTTCGATGGAAACGAGTTGGTGGAAAAACAGTGGGCTGTGTTAGTAGTTTTCCTTTTTCAAGTAAACTAATGGCTCTATCATTACTTCTCACATCTCAACTTAAACAAAAAGTTTAAGATTTAATGATAACTATTAGGCTAATCTTTGCATAACAAAATCGATATATCATTGGATAAAAAGATTAAAAGAAACAGGGGCACGATGATTGGATAAAATATTGGACTGTAGACTATCACAAATAAATAATTTTTTCACATTTATTTATAATTGAAAGAAAGAAATGTTATTTTCAACTAGTTTCGATTATTGAGGCTGTGTTTTTTTGAGTAGATTTTCTATTAACAAGGACTGAGGTTATTATTGGTGTTTGATGTCGATGATTCAGTGAATTTGCGAGATGTACATATTTTTGAGTCTGGCTTGAGGTAAAGTGAGTTGAGCGTGAGATATGAGGTTTTACTATATTACCCTCATTAAAATCACGTTAGTTATAGGTACATGGTTGAGCTTTGGAGTGGTGGGAAGATTATAAGTAAAATGAAACCGTTTTCTTAACTTAACAAAGGGAAAGAGAATCCGTTCTTAATGGGGGTGAAACCAATTCCATGTTATGAGTTGTTGACGGAGTAATCGAATGAATCAGTTATGGTTATGGGTGAACCCATTTCCATGATCATGGTTTGTATACATATAAATGAGTTAAATATGTTTTTGATCATTCAAATTTTTTAATAAAAATTAGAATTAATTCTTTTTGAGAATTTTGAATGAATTTAATCTTTTATATTTAGAAATACGTAAATTTAGTCTTTTAAACATTTTTTTTAATTTATTTAACGTTTTAAATGTATTTCTTAGGTAATATTGAAACGAACGCGAACATGAGTTAAACTATGTAAACAGACTAAAATACTATAATAAGATGTATTTGAAACATTAAATAAATTTAATAAAATTGAATTAAAAAGATTAAATCCATATATTTACAAAGACTAAATTAGTTCAAAATTTTCAAGATAGACTAATTTAAATTTTCACTCAAAGATAAAATCATATTCAACTCTATATAAATATATGGATTTAGGATGGAGAATTAATTTTGAACATGGGGGAATCAATTCCCATAGATTTAATTATATATATATATATATATATAATATAATAATTTTAAATGATAATAATAATAATAATATATTAATTTTAAAATAGTAATTTCCATCTTAATCTATTAAAAATTATTTTATCTCTATCACTTAAATTGTTAATAAACTTTTTCAATTTTCACTTTGAAATTCACTCACTTTTTTATCCAAATAATTTAAAATAAATTAAAAAACTTTTATATTCAAATCTCCTCAAATCCATCGATTTATTTTCTCTTAAATTCATCCTCACAACATAATACTACCTCGGATGTGTTTTAACAAAATATATTGTTTTCATTTTAAAACTTTTAATTAAAACTATAATGTAGATTGGAAAAACACATGAAATAACAACCTCTATCAACTTCTATGTAATTTGGGTTATTTTAGGAGAAAATATGAAAACCAGATAAAATTTTGAAGAAAAACACGACTCATTAATATTTTCATTTCTCTTATTAATTATACTGTCCAAAGTTTTAAACTAAAATAAGATTAAAAAAATACCTCTTTCTTTCATTTTCTTCCCATCGCATGCCAAAAAGAAATAAATTTTATTTACTTCTTGTTGCTTAAAAAAATATTTGTATTTGTTTTTAAAAATGTTGTATCCTGTTATCTTTCATGAGCATCATTATTAGTGATAATAAATTAAAAATACTTCCCAACATTTCAGTACATCCTCTATTAATCAAGTGCTGACTTATCTAAAATTGATCTGGTATACAAGTGTTGAGTGTTTGCACAATTTCTTGTTTTGGCAAAACTTGAGGATACACAGGGTAATTTTTTTTGTGGGAAAAAATAACCACCAATTATTTTTCCGTGGAAGTGGGTGAAAACTACAAATTTAGTTTATTGACTAAATCAAACTCTGTTTAACAGGTAAAATCATATCGTTCATTCGTTCAACATATCTAAAATGTGCAATTCCTCATATTATAGCAATGTAAGTTAATCATAACATGATTCTCCGGGTTACCTAATCTTACAATCTTCTTCCTAACATGAGTTTGACATGGAAGTTATCCCACGTAGTCACAGTCATAAACGCAGAAAACGTGGCAGAACATAATTAGACAACAACATCAGATGCACAACGTTACCAAACAACCACTCCGTCCCAAACAAAGTCCTTTGTCAACCTCAAAACCAAACCTCCCAACGTTTATTCAACGACGTTGGGCGGTTTGGTACCTCAAGTGATCCTTAACATTAACATTTACTCATTAATTCACATGACACCAATAACAAACACTAACTGCAAAAATTTCTCTCTAAAGCAAATAAAAGCTTAACTTGGCTTTGAACCTTTCTGCTTCTGCTACATTCCGTTGCATGGGAACAAGGAAGGAATAAACAACAATGACAGGATTCTCAGAGGAAGGAAGCTCCCATGGAAAAAAGTATGGAAAGTTGAAGAAAGACGAATTCGATGGTTATAACTCTGACAACCATCCAAGAAAAAATAGCCCTGTGACGTTGGAGGCACCTCTTTTGGATCCTCAAATGGCAACAGATCACACTGCTTACGACCCTTCCCTTTCTCCCTTATCGAAATCGCCATGGTCCTCTCACATGAACGAAGGACCGTCGACCTCCAACAACAACGAGGCTCTGATAGGGTCCCTGGTCCGAGAAGAGGGCCACATCTACTCCCTCGCTGCAACGAAGGACTTGTTATACACGGGTTCGGAGAGTAAAAACATTCGCGTGTGGAAGAACCAGAAGGAGTTCACGGGGTTCAAGTGCCACAGCGGGTTGGTGAAAGCGATCGTGATCGCGGGGGAAAAGATCCTCACGGGACACCAAGATGGAAGGATAAGAGTGTGGAAAGTTTCAGGGAAAAACGACCACCAACACAAGCGTGTGGCAACGTTGCCGACGTTAAGAAACTACATAAAATGTTCGGTGAAACCGAGTAATTACGTGGAAGTGAAACGACATCGTAACGTGTTGTGGATCAAACACTACGACGCCATTTCATGCCTGGGCGTGACGGAGGATCATTGTTATATATACTCTGCGTCGTGGGATAGAACTTTCAAAGTGTGGCGAACGTCGAATTTCAAGTGTCTGGAGTCTGTGATAGCCCATGACGATGCTCTCAATGCGCTTGTTGTGGGGTTCGACGATTTGGTTTTCACGGGCTCAGCTGACGGCTCGGTTAAGATTTGGCGGCGGGAGGTTCATGGGAAAGGGACAAAACATTTTTTCACGCACACGTTGTTGAAGCAAGAGTGTGCGGTGACGGCGTTAACGATGAGCGGCGAGGGGAGTCTTTTATACGCTGGTTCTTCCGATGGGTTGGTGAATTTTTGGGTGAGAGAGACAAATTTGGAGCACAGGGGCACATTAAGGGGACACGAGTTGGCGATTTTGTGTTTGGCTGCTGCAGGGAGTTTGGTCTTCACTGGGTCTGCTGACATGTCCATATGCGTGTGGAAGAGGTCACTGAGTAATGAGCACACGTGCCTTAATGTTCTATCGGGCCACTCTGGCCCAGTTAAGTGTCTGGCGGCGGAGAGGGATCTGGAAGGCATGTGCAACGAGCGACGGTGGATTTTGTACAGTGGTAGTTTGGATAAGTCCGTTAAGATGTGGAAGGTCTCCGAGAATGCAACTGCCCTACACAACCCTCAACCACCGAGGCATAGTGTTGATCACTTCCCCATTGTTTCATCATTGAAGAAAGTGGGGTCCAAATTCTAGTTCCAACAACATAAACATCTGTGTGTAATAATAGGTTGGTTAATTAGTTAGCATGTAATGAACGAACAGCTTTGGTTTTTCTGATATGTTCTCTTCCAACATTTATGTTTATACTGTGGCAACGATTTCGTATTTTTGAAGAGGAAAATCAAACACAGATATTACAAGAACCAAAAAAAGTAATATCCAGTCATTTCATAGATTAATAAATATAAATTAAAATACAATTTATGCGTATATAAATATTTGTTTTTTTGTTAACAGTAATAATTACATTGTTTAAAATTCTAACACATTAATAAATACGGGAGTTTCACTTGGCTTGCGATTTTGTTAAAACAAACTGACGTGCTGTTGAGTTAATGAATAATATCGTTTCTGTTACCAATAATTGCACCCGAAATTTGGAAATTTATCTATCATTCGAGTTAGAGATAAAAGAAAAGAAAATGCAGGGAATGGATAGAGTAGGAGCATAAAAGGACAAAGTGTTCACCAGCTGAGACCCCACGTGCCCCTCCCAATCGCGAAAAAGAAGAAAGATTCCCCGAATTCACGTCCCGTTTTTGTTTTCCTTTCCTTTTCCTTCTTCTCTCGCTCTCCAATCACACTTACCCACCCACTCTCCCCTATTCTATTATTATATTCTAATAATAATATCATTATTATTCTTTTTCTCTGCCTTCCTCACCTAAAATAACCTTTTTTGCTTTCTTCACACTCACACACATTCTAATCTAATCACCCAACACTGCACACTGCATTATTCTTACTATTCCCGTTCGTTTAACCCTTCTCTCAATCATCATTTACCAATTCTTCCTCTTTGCTTTCATGCTTTTCTTATATTCCGATTCTGTTTAGATTAGGGTTTCTCCGCGTCACCGTTATGTCGCCGGCGGCGCCCGAAGCTGCCGACTACTCATTCGCCGTTGAGTACGACGGCCCGCCGCTAACCTACGACCTTCCTCGGGCGGTGCCGATCAGTGTCGACAGCATTCCGGTCGCTGCCGTCGTTTCCCAGGTTCCTCTCTCCGACGCTCTCTCATTGCCAGTTGTGCAGCCGCTTTTGCCGCCGACGCAGCCCCCTCTCAGAACCCTTGGCTCCGAACCTAGGGGTTCCAAGTTAGCGTCCGAAACGACGGTCTCTCCCACCTCCGTGATCGCATTCGAGCATCGAGCTTCGCAGAGCAACGTCGGGGAGCTTTCCGGCGAGCTGAGCAGCTCCGGCGCGTTTGAGTTCTCCACCGGGAATGACGGCTCCGGTGACTTGTCGGATTTGGGCGAAAGTTCGAGAGTGCTGGAAGAAACTAGAAGCTCTAGTACCGCTGAGTTTTGGGACAAGTCTGGGAGAAGTTCTGGCGTGCTGAGGGCTTTGGATGGAAAAGAGAGTTTGGATTTCAACGAGTTGAATCAGCAAGATTGGGCCTCCACCGAGTCAGTGTTGAGTTTGGAGTATCCGTCAACTCGGGTTTCTTCTCTGAAGGCTGAGGATATTGATTCCAAGCGCCCCCCGGTTGTTAAGTTTGATGTGGATTCTGATGACGATGCCTTGGATGAGGAGTTTGATGTGGAGGAAACTGTGAGTAAACCTGTTAAAAGGGCACCTCTCACGAAGGGGAAGAAAGGGTCTTGTTATAGGTGCTTCAAGGGGAATAGGTTTACTGAGAAAGAAGTTTGTCTTGTTTGTGATGCCAAATATTGTGGCAATTGCGTGCTCAGAGCTATGGGGTCTATGCCCGAGGGGAGGAAATGTGTGACTTGCATTGGATTCCCGATTGATGAGACCAAACGAGGGAGTCTGGGGAAGTGCTCTCGGATGCTCAAGCGATTGCTTAACGAATTGGAAGTTCGGCAGATAATGAAAGCGGAGAGATTTTGTGAAGCCAATCAACTTCCACCTGAGTATGTTTGCGTCAATGGCCAGCCGCTTTCTTATGAGGAACTGGTTACGTTGCAGAACTGCCCGAACCCTCCGAAGAAGCTGAAGCCGGGAAATTATTGGTATGATAAAGTATCTGGTCTTTGGGGGAAGGTATTATTATTATTATCTATTTGATTTTTCTCGTGCATTTGCGATTTATACAGAGTTATAGTTTTTGAGTGTAATTTAGGATGCTGATTGCTTCATGATTTCACAGGAGGGACAGAAGCCTTCCAGAATTATAAGTCCACATCTTAATGTTGGAGGCCCCATCCAACCGGATGCTAGTAATGGAAACACTCAGGTTTTCATCAATGGTCGGGAAATAACAAAAGTTGAGCTTCGAATGTTGCAGGTCGAAGATTTATACCTAAAGGCTCTCTTAATAATCATACCTTGTTTATTGTTAATCAAAAGCGTTGAAAGGAGTCTGTTTTGGTTGTGCAGTTGGCAGGAGTTCAGTGTGCTGGCAACCCACATTTTTGGGTCAATGAGGATGGTTCCTACCAAGAAGAGGGGCAGAGGAATACTAGAGGTTATATATGGGGCAAGGTAACCTCTTACTTTTTTGAGGTGGGAAAGAAAGTACCTATAGTTCTTCTTGCCAAACGTTATTTACTATGCACTTCTTTATTTCTGCTTGTTAGGCTGGAACGAAGCTTGTATGTGCTTTCCTGTCTTTGCCAGTTCCTTCTAAATCTTCAAATTCTTTGGGAGAACAACCCTTCAGCCTAGCTAGCAGAACAATTCCTGACTACCTGGAGCATGGGGTGGTTCAGAAGCTTCTCTTGGTCGGTTGTAGTGGATCTGGAACGAGCACTATTTTTAAGCAGGTGACATTTTACTTGATAATTGAGTCTGTGAATTAAGTCATGTTTTAATACTTGCTTTGAATTGATAGTTACATTAAATTGGATAAAATATGGTCTGTAGGCATCTGCTACAGGAATAAACATTAGTATAACCTTCATTCACTTAGCAAAATGAAGAAAAGAAACTTCTATGTGTTTCCTAAGCTCTAACCATTAGTATTGACCTAGTTAATCACAATATATTGTGCGCAGTAATATTGTCAATTCTGCAAAGGTTGCTATATATTTTAATTGGATGCACAACTATGATACTCTCCTTTATGTCATCTAGCATTTCCTTGTTCAGAAAGGCCTACCTTTTGGAATAATTGACAACCGACTTCATAGTTGGATGTGGTAGGCGATTATTCATGGGAACTTAAGGAATTGTTTATATAGGATTTTGACAAGCCCCTCCTCAATGTAAAAACAAAGTCACCAATAGAGATGCTGGAACTAGTCAACTTATTCACAGAATTGCAAATATCTGTTGCAGGCAAAGATTTTATACAAAAGTGTCCCATTCTCGGAAGATGAGCATGAAAACATAAAGTTGACCATTCAGAGCAATGTTTATGCCTACCTTGGTATACTGCTGGAGGGACGGGAGCGTTTTGAAGATGAAAGTTTGGGTGATTCGAAAAAAAGACAGTCATCTGTACTTGACAGCACAGGTAGGATGCATTTTCTCTCTCCCTTATCCTCAGAAATATGTGCTTTTTATTGAGGTTTGACTTGTTATCCTGGCTATCTTTCTTGTAAAGCACCTATTGTGCCCCATTTAGTTGCCATGAGTTTGTTCTAAATGGCTTGCAGCATACTTGTGTTTGTTTGAGTGGAGTTATAGTTCATAATTATGTTTATATGTCCTTCTGCTTATTTATACTTAAAGGTCGAGTTACAATTATTGTTTTCTTCAGGAAGTAGTCCAAAACATGATGACAAGACTGTATATTCCATTGGCCCAAGATTGAAAGCGTTCTCTGACTGGTTACTGAAAACTATGGTATCTGGCAAACTTGATGCTATCTTTCCAGCTGCTACTCGTGAGTATGCTCCACTGATTGAGGAATTATGGAATGATGCTGCCATTAAGGCCACATATGAAAGAAGAAGCGAATTGGAAATGCTGCCTAGTGTTGCAAGTTATTTCTTAGAGCGGGTAAGATAATTCTTTAATCTATTATTTAGCATTTGTGCTGTTATCAAATTAATTGTGTAAAACCCTTTTATGTGTAACCCACTAACTGTTGTTAAAAATAGGTAGTTGAGTTCTTTAGGGAATGGCCACTTTTCATTTTTATAAGGGATTTTATCTATAGTCAATTTCTTCTGCAAATACTGAGAAAACAATGGAGGGGTGAATAAAATTGTTGTACACGGGGTTTGATAAGTTTAAATGAATTAGTAGGTGTTTGACGGGTGGGTGAAGCGTGGTTGTAAAGAAGGATAATTTCTCAGGTAGAGGTAGCGACTATTGTACAACGGATATCAGACAGAAGCTTTAAACTTGCAGAGTAACAAATAAATTTCGGTCTAGCAAAGTCAGCAGTTTGTGAGAACAAGTTAAAACTGCTCCTCGCCTGTTAAGCTTTATTAGAATGCTAGGTCAATATTATTTTATTGTTTCTCCATCTTGTGTCCTTATAGGTTTCCATTTCTATATTTCCTCTCCTAGAAAAAATGGTTGGGTTAGTATCTTGATTAGTTGTGCTGTTCATGGACACTATATATTGTCTCTGACTATGACAAGTTGTTCTGTTTCAGGCTGTTAAAATTTTAAGGACGGACTATGAACCCTCAGATTTAGATATCCTTTATGCAGAGGGAGTTACTTCATCTAATGGGGTGGCCTGTGCGGAGTTTTCATTTCCCCAATCGGATTCCGAGGAAACCGTTGACACTACTGATCGCCATGATTGTTTTGTTAGGTAGGTGAAAATATTTCTGGGCCAGTTATGTACCAAAATTGTGTTTTAGCTCTGATTAAATCCAATTGATCTTATAATTGTTTTCTCTTGGAAAATAGTGGCATCAGTGAAAATACCAAAATAAACAGGTAAATAATAGCATTAGTGAAAAATACCAAAATAAACAAAATTCAGGATAAGTGTGGTAGAATTGTAGTAAGGAGCCTATGGCTGTGATGAAATATTTTTTTCACTGGTATTGATGTTTAAGAAACATGGTAGAGGGTTTTGCCATCTCTGGATATGAATATGAAGTGCTCTCACGTTTTAATTTTAGTGTTTCTATTTTTTATATTTTAGATCAATCTGTATATCGTTGGACAGTAGTGCCCATACTACTGTAATGGCTACTGTAGAGATTTTATAGCCTGGTTTAGTCGTTAAAAGCAAACTCCGTTTCTTATGAGGAAGATGTGGTGCCATTTTGTATATTTGTTTCAAATGGGCGGAATATGATTTTTCTGTCATGCATATCTATTTATGCCAGAAATATCATATGATGTTGCTGATTTTCGTATTTGTGAATTTGAATCATAAGGATATTTATTATGTGTTCCTTACCATGTGTCTTTATCGGATGTTTCTGATTTGTACTTTTTTTCTGGTCAACAGGTATCAACTAATTAGAGTGCATGCAAGGGGCCTAGGAGAAAATTGCAAGTGGCTAGAGATGTTTGAGGATGTTGAAATGGTTATCTTCTGTGTTTCCTTGAGTGACTACGATCAGTTTTCTGTCGATGGGAATGGTTGTCCCTCTAACAAGATGATATTGAGCAGGAAGTTTTTTGAAACCATTGTCACTCATCCAACCTTTGAGCAAATGGACTTCTTGTTGATATTAAACAAATTTGATTTGTTTGAGGAGAAAATTGAACAAGTTCCTTTGACCAAGTGTGAATGGTTCTCTGATTTCCATCCAATAATCAGTCGCAACCGTCCCAACAGCAATAGCAACAGCATTAATAGTAATCCCTCCCTTGGTCAGCTGGCTTCCCATTACATAGCGGTTAAGTTTAAAAGGCTTTACTCATCTCTTACCGGAAGAAAGTTGTATGTGTCCCTGGTGAAGGGGTTGGAGCCTGGTAGTGTGGATGGGGCACTTAAATACGCCAAGGAGATTTTGAAATGGAACGACGAGAGACCAAACTTTAGCTTGAGTGAATATTCAATGTATAGCACGGAGGCGAGTTCATTCTCTCATTGATTGCTGATTCAGGCAAGCGTTGTTAGTCATACTAGTGTATGGCTCGACATCGGTTCGTGTACATATTACTAACTAGGAGTAAAATGGATCGTTCCTCGTACTAGCTATCTCCACTTGTAAGATTCAGTAGATGTTAAACATGTAGGTAAGGTTTCCAGCAATTAGAGAGTATGCTGGTGAGTCAGTCAGCACATACCACAGATCAATGTGTAATGTTCAAATTCATTTTTTATTTTTCATATGGTTAGGTAACATCTTCATGATAGAATTTTTATATCACACTTTGTCAGTCTGTCAACTTCTGTTTTAGTTGCAAACCTGCTTTTGTGTGCAGTTCATGTACTAAGGCGATATTTCATTCAAGCCTAAGATTTTAACTAGGCTTTATGGCGTTATCCTGATTGTGAATGGCATAAAGATGACATAATATTTGTGAAGGCTTTGCATTACTTTCGTTTATTTTATTTTTTTTCTAAAAGTTCAGAATTATCAGAGTACTACAAATTACACCAGCTTTTATAACACAGTGCAACTTTGTTAAACATGCTACTGTTATTACAAGATAGATAGCCCGAATTTCAGAACCTAGAGGCTTCGTGTACAACTAGTATACTATAATCTAGTTCTCATAAAGTTTGGTGTCTAGACGCGGGGTTAGGAGAACTTCTAGCGGTGTTGCTTTTAAATTTGTGAGTCCAAAGCTCTCTGTCATGTCAACAACTTGATTTGAAGGAGAAGCAACCTTGAAAGAGTGTAAGAGTCTAGACAAGGTCAAGTGCACCACACGCAGAGCTAGTGAGGTACCTGGGCATGCTCGCCTTCCAGAGCTAAAAGGGACGAGCTCATAGTTTTGACCCTTTACATCAACATCTTTGTGGCTTGTCAAGAACCTTTCAGGCTTGAAATCATGCGGGTCACTCCAAACACGACCATCCCGATGGATCTTCCAAGCATTCACCATTAATTGTGTGCCCGCAGGAATGTGGTAGCCGCATGAAAAGGTGCAGTCTTCCATGGCTGCTCGAAGGGTGATAATGGGACTGGGTGGATATAGGCGCAGAGTTTCCTTCACAACGGCTTGGAGGTACACTAGCTTCTTTATGTCAGATTCTTCGACTTTCCTTTCCTTCCCTATAAGAGTGTCCAGTTCATGTTGGGTTCGTTCAAGTTCTGCTGGATGGTTAAGCAGCAGAGACAGCACCCATGTTAGCGTGACCATGGTGGGGTCAGTTCCTGCTAAAATCAAATTCTGCAAAAGATTTACAACCCCATGGTTGTAATCCAAAGTAGGATGTCAAACAAAAAGGTGATGTGCACCAAAAGCTGAGATTTTCTTCGTGTGAGCAGAAGAAGGGTGTTATACTGATTCGGATTCTAAGACATAACGTAAAATTTGGAGAAGTGGAATTTGGTTACGTGCGTCAATAGCTTATGACATTTGCAAGACAGAAGGGTGTTTAAGGAAGAGAGTTTTTCTTCTAAGGAAGTGGACCCTACTGGACTTGCAAAACTAGTAGCTTTTGGCATGTTGTTTTGTCCCTTGTGAAAAGACTTGAATAGACGAGCCGAAATATCAATAGTCTTTGTTTGAAGCAAGGTTGCACAATAAATTAAAAAGTGGGGAAATTTTGACACAGGTCACGGTGATAGTGGTAATGGTTTTCGTCAACACAAAAATTGTACTCTTCTAGCATTTAAAGAATCACTGTTCAAACAATATTATATGTCAATCTTTTCCAAATTTATGTCTTGTACTCTTGTGTTTCTGTAGGAATAAACCCTTTTCAATTTATTACTTGGTAAGACAGACATAAGACTGCAGTGGTTTGAATATTGATCCATAAAAGTGGTTCGCCAGATATGGTATAATTTCTCTGATAAGCTTGTCCTAAATTATAAGGTTTATAGCAGTAAGTCCTAAATTTGTTATGAACTCCAATTTTATGTTCATCGGATAACATGCAGGAATTATAGTTGCAAGAAGCAACCGTGAAAACAAGATAGGTAAACATTTACGTACCAGGCAAGTGGCCTTGATGATGGTATCTGAATCATAACCAGAAATCTCTGTACCCTGCAGAACATTCAGCAAGACATCCATGAAATCATCGCGTTCTTCCTTTCCATTCACACTCAAAGCTCTTTTCCTCTTGTGTTCCTCTAGCCAACCTTCAACCAGAGTGTCCAATTCACTGGCAGTTCTCTTCATATCCTTTTCATATCCATTGATATCTAGCCACCCCAGAAACGGAAATGCATCAGACAACACAAACGCCCCAAACAAACATACCCAGTCCCTCATAACTCTCCTATACCTTCTTGCTTCACCATCTGCACAACCATCACCAACCCCACAATACGGCTTCCCTCCCACCATCCTGATAGCAATATTATGTGTCAAATCTCCAAACCACTGCTTCATATCAACCAAAACTCCTCCCTCCGGACACCCTTCTTTCGACCATAACTTGTACAGCCCCCTTACTGCAGCATCTAACTCAAACGTTCTTGTGTTTCTGAGGGGCTCAAGCCGGTTGTTAGAGAGAAGCTCAATGGTTGCTAGCTTCCGTACTTGACGCCAGTAAGGACCATAAGGAGTGAAACCAAACATGGCATAGTTATAGCCCATTAGCTTCGAGGCTGCAACACAGGGCCTGGTGGAGAATGCTTTGTCATGGACAGTAAAACACTCCTTCGCCATCTCCCAGCTACTCAACACCAGAACTTTGTATGAACCAAGTTTTATTGTGAAAATTGGTCCATGTTTCTCAGCCATGACCCCCAGTGTTTTGTGCGTAAGTTGATGACTCCCGAAGAGGTGCAAATGGCCAATAATTGGCCATGCACCTGCTGCTTGAGGTGCACTACAGATCTTTGTATTGCCACCAAGTGTTTTCTTAAATTGATAAAACAAAGAGCACACTAACACGGCAATAATGCCTGAAACAAGTGTTTTAAGCAGAAAAGCATCCATGATCCTGACGCTCTTGAATACCAAATTAAGGTAAAGAATTTATAAACAACATGTATGTCGGTTATGTAGTTGCTTAGCCTAGCCTTGCATCTACCATCTATATATAATGTAGAGTGTCACTTCATGTTGCCTCTTCTTTTCTATTTTTTCACCGTTAGCAGTGGGGTTAAGTGCTCAACTAATCATATAAAAACACCTTATCATATATATATATCAAACACTTTAATCACTGATATTATTCCTTCTTATTTCTCTTTGTATATTACTATCATATTACTTTTTACACACACGTGTATGTGTATAAACTTGCTTGTTAAACATAAAAGATGAAGGAAAAAAAAAATGAATAGAAACAAGTTTATATACTTTTGGTTATTAAAGAGACTCGTCTCTCATCCAATGCGATAATTAATCTTCTTGAGAGTTTCAATAGGACGGCATAGAAAGAAGTATACTCAACAACATCCACACTTTTATTTGGTAGCATTAGGTATGCTAAATTTTTTTCTTTTCATTGAAAAGAAAAACCTTGACAACTACTTAACAATGGTATTATACAAATAAATAATTACTTATTAATCCCATAATAATAATATAAATTTATGATTAATTATTTGAATAAGATTGTTATTTAATTATTTTGTATATATTATTTCTCATAATAAAAGTATTTTATACGAGTTTTACATCTTATATTTTATTTATAATATTTATTTTGTTATATCTGAATATTTTTTCTTATAAATTCTCTTTCTTGCCAAAATAATATGAAATTCATTCTAATTTTAATTTTTTCTATTATCTTTCCTTCGCTTGATTTTCTCTCATTATAAAAAAATGTGTCGTTAACAATCAATTTTAATGACCAAAAGTTGGTAGTCACACAAATTTATATATCAATTTGCAAAATAAAAAAAAAAATTGATTACTAAAATAGTCACTATTATAAATAAAAAGTTATAATTGGTCTTAGTTTCTAAAATTTAGCTACTAAAGTTTTAGTTACTATAAAAAATTAGTCATTAAACATTAGCTACTAAGGTTTTTGCTACCAAAGAAATTGATTTCTAAATTAATCTCTAATTGACTACAAATTTAATGCCTAATTATAATTTTGTATTTATAATAGTGACTATTTTAGTAAACTAATATTTTTTATTTATTTTATAGATTAATATCTAAATTGGTAGTATAATAACTAACCACTTTTAATCACCACAATGATTATTAATGAGACATTTTCGTCTCTTTTCATTCTTACTTTCTTTCATTTCATTTGGTTTACTCAAAATCTCAATTAGCACATAGGTTTCCACGATTTTTCTAATTTCTCTAAAGTTTATATATATATATATATATATATATATATATATATATTTTTTGTTATTGATAACTCATTTAAATTCAACTTTTCCATTAATCCATGTATCTTTATTTAGTCTACATATAATAACAAATTCTTAGGACTTGTTACAAAAGTTATAATGAGAACTTTCTTAAAATATCCTCAGCTTTTGGAGGAATTAAACATGTGAATCAAATGCATTTGAAAGTGAATTATCCAACTACAATTTTTGGCTGAAAATTTGTTAATTTAATTGGACTTCCCGTTTAGGGTTTATATGGTTATTTTCTTTGTAAAAAATTCTAGAAAGAAAAGAAAATTTTTACTTTTCCAAATAGTTAATTTCAGAAGAGAAAATAAATTCCAACTTATTTATAAACTAACTGGTACTAGTTCAGTCATGTAATTTCTTTAATTTCTTTTAATTTACATATAAACTAATTTTATTATTTTTTAGTAAAATCTCTTATAAAAAAAATTGTTGAAGAAATCCTAAATGTAGTGGAGCCATCCAATTTCTATCTTGTGGGGTGTGTGTGTGGACCTTAGAGAAGTGAGTGAGTGAGTTAGTCTAAGGCCACTTTTTCTTCACAATAACAATAATTGATTCAAACCTAACATGACCTTCCACAACAAATAACTTCGCTCTCAATCGCTTTTCTTCTTTTCTCTAACGCTGTGGAAAACCGAAATCCACTATATACCTTTATATTTATTTTTTGTGTTATTCTCCTTTGTGTTCTCCTTTTCAATAATCAAATTTCTATTTCTTCACATCGAAAAAAAATATTTTATAAATTTTACAAATGAGATTGGTTCATGTCTATCTATTTATAAAAAGAAAAAAGAAAAAGAAAAATTACTTCACTACAAATATTGAACATTTTTCTTCAAATAAACAAAAAGATACAACCAAACCCTAGTACAAGAGTGAAAATGAAATAAGCAATTATTCGTAGTGGAGTTGATATTTGTTGGTGCAAAAAGAAGTTCTTCTGAATATGACACCACAATAATAAGCTATTGGAATGTGCAGCAACAAAAGCTTATCAGAATGTAAACATTATGCACTTTGAAAAGAGCAGTTTCACTAAGTTATAAATGTAGATATGTGATTAGTTTTTTTTAGGATTAGAACCTAACATGTCTTTTTATCTATAATAATAGGACAATTTATACAGCTACAAAGATTATACAGTTCTGTGAAAATTTGTATACTTTTACCAATTTTTAATTTATATATTTATTCTAATTTTTATAACTTTTCAACTTTTCTGTTACTTACAATTTTTTCTGTTCTTTTTAACTTTTGTAGATCACTTTTTTCTGTTCTTTACAATCTTTTTTTTTATGACTTTTTCTGTTATCTTGTATTTCATTTCTGTATAACTTTTTTTATTGTTTTTCTGTCATAATATATAACAAAATCCAAATCACTCACTATTTATTGTGTAACGTCCATTATCATTTTTAACTATAAAGTAAAAGTATCTCTTTTCACTAAGTATTATTAAAAAGGTATGTTGTGTGTTATTATTATTACAAGATCTACAATATATACCGATAAAATAAAATAAAAATACAATATAATATTAAATTAAGCGTAAAAACACCATGTTTGAATCATGTTCTACTTTAACTTCTGAAATTAGGTTATAATTTTCTCATTACATTATGTTCACCAAAATTAAAAATAGGAATTGCTTAAATAATAAAAGCCTTAAAGAATGTAATAGTGATAAATGTATTATTTTTAAATTAAAAATATAATTTATAATAATTGACAAAAATTTCTAGACCAGCACATTCATATGATCTTAGAAAAAAAATTAATATACACAGAATATGTAATAGGTGTGACATAAACACCACTTATATTTGCCCGAAAGTAGAGGTTGATTATTTTCCTTGACCAGTTTACTTGGCTCAAACTTAAATGAATTCAAGTTGATGTAATATGTGGTTGTGTAAGCTTCAAATTTATTTGCTTTTCTATTTGTTTATTTATGCTTTACTTGAAGTGGACATAATAAATAGAACTAGCAAAGGATAAAGAAAACAAAATATAAAGGAATTTTTGAACCATTGATTACTAAAATTATAAATAATAATAGAATAAACAAACCAAGTTTCTTCGGCTTGTAGTAATTTAAAACCTTTTTATTATTAATTTATCTCGAACTTTAGGTATGCAATATATTGGACTACTTTATTACCTTTAAAGCTGTTTTTCATATTTAGTTGTAGTGAGACACAATGTTTTGAGTGATTTTGAACAATATTTTCTTCAAGTTCTTGTATCTTTCCCATTACTGGGAGAACTTTAAACAATATTAATTATGGTGAGCGAATTTTCATGACAATTAAATTCTCTTGCTTCAAGTTTATAACCATAAAAACGAATTTTTCAAGAGTCAAAAACATTGACAAATTTTAATTCATAATAATTGATAGAGTTCATAACTTTCTGATGTTTGTGATGACATAATCTCATTATATTGGAATATTTAACGTGTGACTACTGTGAGATTTTGCAATTCTACTAATTCATAATTAGGCTTACGTTGCATCCACTATATATATATATATATATATATATATATATATATATATATATATATATTTCCACTTCTTATGTTTTTTATATTACTAATCCATGTTAGAGTTACCCAGCTGTCATTGAATATCTTTTTATCTTAATTGTAAGAAAGTAATTTATGTTTTTTCTTTTTATTTTATTCCCACACAATCTTCTTATAACAATTAAATCAGAAATTAAATATTTATCTATGTCATATATTCACTCATATTTATATTTTCATAATAAGTTAATTATATTCATAAAATTATAAATAAATTAAGCACCAATTTTCATATGGAAATCCTACTATCTTTTTTACTTCTTTCTAAAACTGATATGATTAATATATTTATAAAAAGTACCACAATTAATTATTCATTTAAAGTTTTAAACAAAAGTAAGGTAAAATAGTAAACACATTTTATCATTTATTCTAAAATTAGAAAATATTACTTTTAAAATTCAAAAACAAGTTATTATTATTATTACTTACTTACTTTGACAGAATTAATTAAAAATATAAATTAACATATACATGATATAAATGTAGAAGTCTACACATTAATAATAATAGTTTGGACTAAGTGTATTCTTATTATATATGTCCAAAGAAGCTGTTTAAAGAATGTTATTCTTATTACCATTTCCTGTGAAACGTTTCTGCATTATATGGTTATTGATAACTTGTTTTTCATTAATCACTAGCAGTAAAGTTAATTGTCACAAAAAGATCAATATTTTAGTTGATTGAATTAAATATTTGGTTAAACATGAAATATAGTCAATTTGATCCCATAAAACTATTAAATCAGTCTCTAATATGATAAAACGACACTGATTTGACGTATGTTTACATATTTTCAATTTCTCTGTTAAGAAACCAAATTAAATTAAATTAAATATATAACATGCATAAAGATTACAGAATGAACATCGCTTATAAATAAAGTTCTCATGGTTAGAACTCGCGAGTAATCCGGTTTACTACAGATTCAAATTGGATCGAAATTTTTTTACAAATTTTAATCCGGGTTAATTTTTGACCCAGCTCATTTAGAACCCGGCTCACGCAGGTTGAATATGTGGTGAGCCGGATTGGCTCATCAACCCGCAGATAAAAGGGTCATACAAATGTTTTTTATTAAGTTAGGTATTACATTTGGGTCATGTTAGGTTGTTTTTTTTTAGCCAACGCATAAATAACTTATATTTTTTTATTTTGGTTTGTATTTGGATTGTATTAAAATTTATTTAAATTTTAATTAGAATTATAATTTAATTTTGACTGAAAAAATAAAAATAAAATTGTATTTTTTTAACTAAGTGAACTCGTGAGTCAACCCGTTTAATCTACCAACCCGTGGTTGGCCAAACTAAGTTTGAATTTTTTTTGTCTCACTACAAAGTGAGTCAGGCTAGGTTGACTCACTAAATCATAAACTCATATTAAATCGAGTCGAGTTACCCGTTATAACAGCTCTAGTTATAAAAACTAAATCAATAATAATTTACCATTAGATAGATTCCAAAATTTAGATCATAAGGAAAAAAAAAAGTATGTTTAATTTACTAAATAATACTACTACGATTTTATTGTTAAGTGATTAAAATAAAGTGGGAATTGAAGTATGAGAAAAGTGGATGGGTACATAAATATTAGTTGAATAACGGTGACATTGACAGTGACACACGATGATCTGGAACTTCCATGTGCCTTGCTTTTCGATGGTGGACGGTGGAAAGAGTTTTCAAGTGTACCACCACTGCATCAATACCCCAATCTTACAACAATGCTCTCTTTTTTTTTCTTTTTTTTTTTTATTTCAGTACAAATACCAATTATTACATCTCAAGACTTAAATTTCGCCTATTCTGTCATCATAATAAGCATCTAATAAGGATCACTAAATGAATTAAGCTTTGATTACGTGCAGTGTTTATGTTATAGAGACATTATGTCCCCTTATTGGTTTCAAACCAGTAACAACAAACAACTTGGTGTCTCGGATATGTTGGGTGTGCCTCCACTTTTCTGATCACGTCAATTTCTCCATCTTAATCTTCTTTTTTTTGGTCAAATTTTCCATGCACCATTCTCTTCAAACACTACCACACTAATTATATGTGAAAATCAATCAAAAATTAAGTAGTCATCAAGTAAACCTAAAAAAGCTCATGTTGTGCTCTCAGCCATGTAAGAAAAGGAAGCACACTCAATTAGAAAGCTTATGCACTACAAATTTCACTCAGATCAGAAGATGTTTCAAAACAAACACTACTTTAAAATAAGCAGTAGCAGTGACAAGTGTAAAATAAAATGTCATCAGAGTGGAAGACCAGTTCAGTTTTTTTTACCATTATCCATGTGTTGGTTTTGATCTGAATAAATGCTTACACTGTTTCTAGTGTTGGCTTTCCATGTGTTTTACTAATTAAGGATCTTCATTTTGGACCATACATTACAAGACGTATGAGATCATTGAAATGTTGAAACCAGTTTATTCAGTCAACTGAACTCAGATTATACATGTCCTTTGGGGTAGGGCAAGAGGTGAATCCTTAATCAAACTGTCTTGTCCCTCCAATTTATCAATAAGTGTAGTTCATGAGAGTGAAATTGGGTTTTAGATCTTTTCAGTAAAGTTGAGTTTAACATCCATTCCTTTTGTAATACTATGAACAAAACCAATGAGTTTGTAATACTATGAACAAAACCAATGAGTTGTTTATAAAAAAATAGAAATCACTTCTAATTCAAAATTTTAAAATAACGAATTTATAGGTCTTTTTACTTATATATTAGTCATTTTATTCATTTTTATTCGATGTAAAATTCGAGAGAATTCGAAAGTGATATTGTATGTTTTATGTGAAAATAGTAGTTGAGTGAGTGATGCATATAGGTGGTCCATATATTTGTGGGGAGGGTGAGTTTGGTTCCCTAGGGAGAATGGAAGGGACATAGATAAGGTGTGCATAGAAAAGGGGAGGGCCAGAAAGGAGTGTGAAGCTGTAGGATGCTAAATGTCAGCTTCTGAGAAATCCAAGGACAGGGTCCTCTCTTTCTCATACCCCTCATCCAAATTACAATAATGCATACATCTTAACAATAACGTTGCTTTCGCCAACTTTACTTTTACATCAACCTTCACTTTCTTTTCTTCTCCTTCAATACTTATCTTATATACATTTTTTCTATCACATCATCCACTATATTCAAAAATACCAAACCTCTACTCCCTTCTAAGATAATTACACCTATTTTATCCACCACTTTTATATATAGTTGCATGATTTTTCTTATAACTCGGACTCTTCAATATCCTATAACTGATTATTTTTTCTTTTAATACTGGTAGTATTGAAAAATACAATTGTAAGTAAGTGATTGTAATCTTTTGCTAACTAGTGTAAAATTGTAAAGCGCTAATTATAATTTTTAATTCATGAGAAGAACATGGAGTTTAGAAATCGTGGGGAGACACGCACTGGTAGAGATGGCAAATAAACCCGTGTCCGTGGGTATCACCCGAACCCGTCCCCGTTTTGATGGGAAATACCCGCTTTGACTGGGTATGGGTATGGGTATGGGTAATATCCGAAATTTTCAACTGGGGATGGGGATGGGGATATATATATACCCGCCCAAATACCCGTCCCCGCTTAAATTACTAAACTATTTATAATTTATTAAATAATCTAAAAAATATATATAAATAAATAAT